>Ga0207416_1000479_pt1 | contig 68870 bp, 66 predicted proteins | sample PaiPotPPM11metaG_FD_184107 | JGI IMG/M metagenome (GOLD analysis project Ga0207416, IMG submission 184107) | Iron sulfur acid spring bacterial and archeal communities from Banff, Canada, to study Microbial Dark Matter (Phase II) - Paint Pots PPM... ... | reverse complement strand
GCCAGGCGGTGGACCTGCGTCGACTTGCCGCCTCCCTCTGGCCCCTCGAACGTGATGAAGAATCCGCCCGGCTTCCCCGCGGCACTCATCTTTTGGCGAGAACTATAGCGGCTTCAGTCGGAGCTCGTATAGATCCGCAGCCGACGGTTCGGTTCCTTTCCGGTGCTCCTGGCGGTGAGCTCGTGACGTTCCACCAGCTGGTGCTGTAAGCGGCGAACGTACGCGGTCTGGGGGGAGAGTTCCACCATGGCGTTGGTTGCCTTCGCCCGGTTGATGCCCTCGATGGTTTCCTGCAGGGCGGACTCCGTCGGGTCGGGCGTGTCGAGCTGGTAGACCTTGCTCAGCGCATTCCTGATCTGCGTGATGGTATTGCTCTTGAGCACCTGGATCGGAATTCCATCCGCCTCAGCCTCCCGCAACGGTGAGTCCTTTCGCCGGTAGTAGTTCTTCAAGGTGACGATCAGGTCGGCATCCTCGATGTGATTTTGAACCCGAATGGGGACGTGCAGGTCGCTGATCGCCTGCTCGAGATAGTTGCGGCTGACGCCGTAAGGAAAGACCGAAACGGTTTCATGCAGGCCGCGTGAGCGCGGCGCCTCGATCGGTTCTCGAACTGCAGCGGCTCGCATCGGAGCCGTTTCCGCGATGCGCGCCACGATCGCCCCGTCATTACCGCGAATCCGCATCTGGGGCGGCTTCATGGTCCCTCTCAACGCGGCGTCGACCACGTCGCCGAGCGGTTGGTGGATCGCCAACCGGTCGCGGTCGTGGATCTCGACGAGTACGTCGAAGGTGGGCGGCGCCTTGCGTTCCAACACCGACTTCTGGGTGCCGCGGCGACGCGCCTCTTCGTCCGAAAGGGTCACCGTCTGGATGCCACCGAGGAGGTCGTTGAGGGTCGGGTTGACCAGCAGATTTTCCAGCGAGCTGCCATGGGCGGTGGCCACCAGTTGCACACCGCGCTCGGCGATCGTCCGCGCAGCCGCAGCCTCGAGCTCGGTTCCGATCTCATCGATCACGATCACCTGCGGCATGTGGTTTTCCACCGCTTCGATCATGACGGCATGCTGCAACGAGGGCGTGCGCACCTGCATTCGGCGCGAGCGACCGATGCCCGGGTGAGGAATGTCGCCATCACCGCCGATCTCGTTGGAGGTGTCCACAATGACGACGCGCTTCTTCATCTCGTCCGCGAGCACCCGGGCGCACTCGCGAAGCATGGTGGTCTTGCCGATACCCGGGCGGCCGAGTAAGAGGATGCTCTTTCCCCCGATGACCATGTCCTTGATGATGTCGATCGTCCCCGTGATCGCCCGGCCGACGCGGCAGGTGAGGCCGACGATGGCGCCGGAACGGTTGCGGATGGCGGAGATCCGGTGCAGCGTGCGCTCGATGCCGGCGCGGTTGTCGTCCCCGAAAGATCCAACCCGGGTCGCGACGAACTCCAGGTCTTCCGAGGTGACCGGGGTCTCGTCGAGCAAAACCTCGGCGTCTGGAAAGCGTGCCTCGGGCTCGCGGCCGAGGTCGAGAACGACTTCGAGCAGCAGCCGCTGATGGTCGAGCCGCTTGACGGCGCGGTTAATGTGCGGAGGGAGCGCCTGGAAAAGGAGGTCCAGTTCCGCGGGATCCGCGTCAGTCAATCCGTTCAGCGATCTTCTAGCTTCCTGCACGTCACCTCATCCATACTGCGGCACGAGCCGCTTTTCTTTGATTCTTACCCTGACGCGGGCCGGAACCTTCAGCGGGAGTTCGCGGACCATCAGCGTCTGCGATGCGATCACCTCGAAACCCTCCGCCGTCAGCAGCGCGATGGCAGCCTCATCGTAATGCCGGAGGCTGCACCATACCGGGCCGGGCCGGTGTTCGGCCACGTAGGCCAGGCTGCGATCGACCAGGGCAGGCCAGAGATCGGAGGGCTCGGCCGAGGCCATCAGTCCGAGTGTATGGGGGCGTCCGCCGCCGCCAGGCACGAGGCTCATCCAGCCAATCACCTGTACCCGCTCGACCACGAAACGCGGCTGGCCTGCGCGGCGCGGGATTCGAGAGCTCCGGGCCGCCGGTTGAAAGCTGCGCCGCCACTCGGCAAAGTTGGAGGCCTCGACGGCGGCGACCGCTTTGGGAGTGGTCGCCACGTAGAGGAGATAGAGTCCGAGCTCGTCCTCCCGACGCATCGGCCGCCAGCCGGAAAGTGGTGGAGAAGGCCGCGAGGCCAGGCTTTCCTTCAGGAGTGCGTGCTCGGTGGCATAGGCGACAAACCCGCGCGACCGAAACAGGTCGGCAACCGGGTCATCAACCGGGATGCGCACGATGAACTTCGATACTCCCCGGCTGAGACCTTCATTGAACAGGTGGTCGAGCAAGGCCGTCCCGTCCAGAAAACGGTCGAGCTCGGGATTCAGGCAGAGGTTCAATATCTGCCAGGCATGGGGGCCTAACGGGGCGTTCTCGGCCTGCACGAAACCGTGTATCAACCGGCGTTCGTCCTCCATGACGTAGACGTGGTCGGCGGAGGAGGTCATCGGCAGGATCGAGGCAAAAGCATTGTTGAGCAGGAACCACAACCGAGAGGAGGCGAACTGCCGCTTTACCGGGGAGCGTTCCACCTCACGCGTCTGCTGGCGGTAGAGCGCCTCGATAGCGGCGAGATCTCGTAGTTGAGCCGGTCGCACCTGCAGGGCCATCAGCCCTCCTCGAGTAGCGAGAGGAAGTAATGGTGCCAGCGACGATCCGGAGTCAATTCGGGATGAAAGGCCAGCGCCACGCGTGCTCCCTGCCTAAGCGCGACGGGATGACCCCCGTGTTCGGCCAGCGCTTCGACCGCCGGGCCCTTACTGACCAGTTGCGGCGCCCGGATGAAAACAGCGGGACCACTCCCGCCGATGGCACCGGCCTCGATCTCGGCTTCGAAGCTGTCGATCTGGCGACCGTAGGCATTGCGGCGGACCGCAATGTCCATCAGCCCGAGCGGCTCCTCACCCCGCCGCCCATCACTGATCTCGCGCGCCATCAGGATCATGCCGGCGCAGGTGCCGAGCAGCGGCATTCCCTGGGCCACGCGCGCCTGCAGGTCGCGCTTGAGATCGGGCTTCATCAGCCGGCTCATGGTGGTGCTTTCACCTCCGGGAAGCACCAGCGAGTCGACGTCGGCCAGTTCCGCGGCCAGGCGAACCGGAACGGCCTCCACCTCGCAGGCCTGCAGCGCGGCGAGGTGCTCGCGAAAGTCACCCTGCAGCGCCAGCACCCCGACTCGGCGTCTCCGCCTCGATGCCCCTCCGAAATGCTCGGATTTCGCGGGGTCGGGGTTCACCAGCCTCTGCCGGCGAGCAGTTCCTCCTCAGGGATGGCCCCGATTTCCAGACCGTGCATCGCCTTGCCCAGGCTCTTAGAGGCATCCGCCAGGATGTCGGGCCGGTCGTAGTACGTGGTCGCCGCCACGATTGCCTTGGCTCGCGCAGACGGATTCTCCGCTTTGAAGATTCCCGAGCCCACGAAGATCCCATCACAGCCCAGTTGCATCATCAGCGCCGCATCCGCCGGCGTGGCTATGCCCCCGGCGGCAAAATTCACCACCGGGAGGCGGCCGAGCCGGGCACACTCCTCAAGCAGGTCAAAGGGCGCTCCCAATCGCTTGGCCTCCATGACGAGCTCCTCGGGTCCCATGCCGTGCAGTCGCTTGATGGTCCCGGTTACCGCCCGCATGTGACGCACCGCCTCCACCACGTTGCCGGTGCCGGCCTCACCCTTAGTCCGGATCATCGCCGCGCCCTCCGTCATTCGCCGGAGTGCCTCGCCCAGGTCGCGGCAGCCGCACACAAACGGAACCGTAAACGCGTGCTTGTTGATGTGGTGTTCCTCGTCGGCCGGGGTGAGCACCTCGCTTTCGTCGATGTAATCGACCCCCAGGGACTGGAGCACCTGCGCCTCCACGAAGTGGCCTATCCGGCACTTCGCCATCACCGGGATGGTGACCGCCTCCATGATGGCAGTGATCAGCCCGGGGTCGCTCATGCGTGCCACGCCGCCTTCCCGGCGAATATCAGCTGGAACCCGCTCAAGGGCCATCACCGCCACGGCGCCCGCATCCTCGGCGATCTTCGCCTGCTCGGCGGTGACGACGTCCATGATGACGCCGCCTTTCAGCATCTCGGCCAGCCCGGCCTTCACCTTCCAGGTACCGCGCCGGTCTGGCAGCCGTGGAAGAACATCGCTCACGAGTCAATTCTAGCGCCCAAAACTTACAATTCAGGCGAATGGGGCGTTTCCCCGGCGGCCGCGGACGCCGGCTTGCCGGGATGGCTGTCGCGGTCCTCCTCGGGATCCCCGCGCTGGTCGGGCTGGTGACAGCGATAGGGTTGGCCGTTACTCCGCCCGTGGACGACCTGTCCAGGCGTGTCGATTCCGTACTGTCCGCCAATAAAGCCACTCGCGTGCCGCTCAACGCAGTCGCCGACCAACTGAGCGAGGCGCTGATCGCAATCGAGGACGAACGGTTCTATTCTCATCATGGAATCGACTCGCAGGGACTCGTCCGAGCCCTGTTCGCCGATCTGTATCACCGTCGTGCGTTGGAAGGAGGGAGCACCCTGAGCCAGCAACTGGCGAAAAACCTTTACATGAACCACAACGACGACGGCTGGCGCAAGCCGGAGGACTTGCTGCTCGCGATCAAGCTGGAGTCGAAGTTCAGCAAGCACCAGATCCTCGAGTCGTACCTCAACTCGGTGTATTTCGGCCATGGTGCTTATGGTGTCGGCCAGGCGGCAGCGGTCTACTTTCACACGAGGCCGGCACAGCTCGACCTGGCGCGCGCCTCGATGATCGCCGGCTTGCCGCAGTCACCGTCCTACTACGACCTTTACCAGAACCCCTGCGCCGCGCGAGCTCGCCAGTTTGGCGTGCTCGCCCAGATGGTTCACGACGGCTACATCATGCAGGCCCAGGCGGCAGCCGCCTACAGCGAATCGATCGGGTTCACATGCAAATGAAATCCGGGGCTCCACGGCGGCTGGTGCTCCTCGGTCCCCCGGGCTCGGGAAAAGGGACGCAGGCAGCCCGCCTGTCACTCGAACTGGGCATACCGGCGATCTCCACCGGCGACATCCTCCGTGCTCAACAGGAGGCGGACACGTTGCATGGCGGTGAACTGCGGCGCTACCTCGACCGCGGCGAACTGGTTCCCGACAGCCTCGTGATCGACATCATCCGGCACCGCCTGCAGGACCCCGACACCAAGAACGGCTTCATCCTCGACGGCTTCCCCCGAAACGGTGGGCAAGGTGAGGCGCTGGACTCGATGCTGGAGGAATTGCGCCGGCGGATCGAGGCGGCGATCTACCTGGCGATCGCGGCCCCGGCCCTGGTGGAGCGCCTGAGGCACCGCATCGCGGTCGAGCAGCGCAGCGACGACCGTCCCGAGGTGGTGGCACACCGGATCGATGTCTACCTGGCCCAGACCACTCCCCTGATCGAGTACTACAGGCGCGACGGGCGCCTGCTCGAGATCGCGGCGGAGCAGGCGCCGGACGTGGTCTACGGCTCGATCCTAAAGGCGCTGGCGGGATAACTTCGGCTCGTTTCGAAGACCGGGATTTGGGCATAAACCAAATAGCTGCGCGGGTCAGCCGCCGCAGGAGACTCAAGGAGAATTCCAATGCCCGATATAAAAACCGAACTGATCCCGCTTCTACCGCTGAACAACGGCGTCGTACTGCCCAATATGACCGTCACCATCCCGCTCGAGCGGGATGAGGCACAGGCCGCGGTCAGCGCGGCTCGCGCCGAAAACAACCTGGTCTTGCTGGTCCCCCGGGTCGAGGGGCGCTACGCCACCATCGGCACCGTGGCACGGGTCGAAGACTCGCGCAAATTGCCCAACGGCATCGAGGTTGCAATCCTAAATGGGCTGCAGCGCGCCAGCGTAGGAAGCGCGGCGGCCGGGACGGGCCCGGCGCTGCGGATCCTCGCCCAGCCTCTCGCGGAGGTCAACCCGCTCACCGAGCAGGCACAACTGCTCGCACGCGAATACAAGGCCCTGATCGAGAACCTGCTCGAAATCCGCGGAGCGGGCGAGGCGGTGCAGATGATCCGGACCATCGACCGTCCTTCGCAGCTGGCCGACATGTCCGGCTACTCTCCCGACCTTTCGCTGGAGCGAAAGGTGCAGATACTCGAGACGCTGGACGTCGAGGAGCGACTCAGGAAACTGATCGGCTGGACCCGGGAAATTCTCGCCGAGGCCTCACTCAAGGACCAGATCCGCAGCGAGGTAAACGAGGGGATGGAGAAGCGCCAGAGGGAGTTTCTGCTGCGCCAGCAGCTCGATGCCATAAAGAAGGAACTCGGTGAGGGCGAGGCCGACATCGCCGCCGACTACAGGCGCAAGATCGAGGCGGCCGGAATGCCGGAGGCGGTTCGCAAGGAGGTCGACCGGGAGCTCGACCGGTTGGAGCGAACCAGCGAGCAGAGCCCCGAACAGGGGTGGATCCGCAACTACCTCGACTGGATGGTCGAGATTCCCTGGAACAAGCGCACCGACGACCAATTCGATGTGACCGAAGCGCGCCGCGTGCTCGACCGCGACCACACCGGACTCGAGGACGTCAAGGACCGAATCATCGAGTTCCTGGCAGTCCGCAAGCGCCGGCAGACCCGCGGCATGGAGCTGGTTTCGGGCCGCGGCACCGGGGCGATCATCACGCTCGTAGGTCCCCCCGGCGTCGGCAAGACCTCGCTCGGAGAGTCGGTGGCCTCGGCTCTTGGCCGCAAGTTCACCCGCATCTCGCTGGGCGGCATCCACGATGAAGCCGAGATCCGCGGGCACCGGCGCACCTACGTCGGCGCGCTCCCGGGGCGCATCGCCCGGGCGTTGAAAGAGTCGGGCGTGAAGAACCCGGTGATCATGCTCGATGAGATCGACAAGGTCGGCCAGGACTGGCGCGGCGACCCCGCTTCCGCACTGCTGGAGGTGCTCGACCCGGCTCAGAACCATTCCTTCCGCGACCATTACCTGGAGGTGGACCTCGACCTCTCGGAGGTTCTCTTCATCCCGACCGCAAACGTGGCCGATACCATTCCACCGGCGCTGCTGGACCGGATGGAAATCATCCGGCTGGACGGCTACACGCAGGAAGAAAAGGTTGCGATCGCACGCGACCACCTGCTTTACCGCCAGCTGGAGCGCAACGGCCTCGGCGTCGACGAGGTCAGCGTTTCCGAGGCGGCACTTCGTGGCATCATCGAGGACCACACCCGCGAAGCGGGCGTTCGCAACCTCGAGCGCGAGCTCGGCAGGCTGCTGCGAAAGGTCGCCACCGGGCTCGAAGCGGCCACCATGACGCCACCGGTACGAGTCGATGAGGGTGACGTCTCCTCCTACCTGGGACGGGCGAAGTTCCACGCCGAGGTGGCCGAGCGAACGAACGTTGCCGGCGTCGCTACCGGGCTGGCCGTGACCGGCTCCGGTGGCGAGGTGCTATTCGTCGAGGCCGCGGCCATGGACGGAGCCAAGGGCCTTACCCTGACCGGCCAGCTCGGTGACGTGATGAAGGAGTCGGCACAGATCGGCCTTTCGTACGTTCGCTCGCACAGCAAGGAACTGGGAATCGAAGCCGGGTTCGAAGAGAAGGCATTCCACATCCACGTTCCGGCAGGCGCCGTGCCCAAGGATGGGCCCTCTGCCGGCGTCACGATGGTGACCGCCCTCGTCAGCCTGCTGACGAGCCGGCCGGTGAGGGCCAGCGTCGGCATGACCGGAGAGGTGACTCTGCAGGGCAAGGTCCTGCCGATTGGCGGCGTCAAGCAAAAGCTGCTCGCCGCCCACCAGGCGGGGCTGACCGAAGTCATCCTTCCCTTCCGCAATCAGGCCGACCTCGATGACCTTCCGCAGAGCGTTCGCCAGGCGATCACGGTCCATCTCGTGACCGATGTCAGGGACGTCCTCGAGAAGGCACTCGAGGCGCCGGTCGCCCGGGTCATAAAAGTCGCCTGACGCTCAGCGGGCGGCTGCCCGCGCAAGACCCCTGAAGAGCCTGCCGACCCACGGAAGATCGGTCAGCTCCTCGGGGTGCCACTGAACCGCGACGAGGAATCGGTCCGGGTCAGCCTCGGCTGATTCGACCGCCTCTATCACGCCATCCTCCGACCGCCCGCTGACCCGCAGTGAAGGCGCTACCTTCTTGATCCCCTGGTGGTGGAGGCTGTTGACCTGGAGCGTGGTCTCGTCGATCAGCTGCGCCAGCCTGGACTCGGGCTCGAGCGCAACCCCGTGGACCAACGCCGAGCGCGCTCGTCCGTCCGCGTCGGAATGGTCAAGGCCGGTTGCGCCCTGCGCCAGAAGGTCCTGGTAGAGGCTGCCCCCGAGCGCGACGTTGAGCAGTTGCTGGCCGCGGCAGATGCCGAGGGTGGGCAGGACGGCGTCGTAAGCCCAACGCGCCAGGCGCAGCTCGGTGCGATCCCGCGCCGCTTCGACCACGTTGTCGATGGCGGGAAGCGGTTCCTCACCGTACTCGAGGGGGCCCACGTCTGCGCCGCCGGGAAATACGATGCCGTCGAGCCGCTCGAAGATGGCGCGCAGGACGCTCTCATCCTCGAGCAGCGGAATCAGTACCGGGGCGCAGCCGGCCATCACGAGGGCCCGCACGTAGGTCTGATTGATGCCGAACCGGGCAGGCTTTTCGGCCCGGGGAATGGCGAGCGTCGGTAGCCCGATGAGCGGATGGGTCAACTGGTGAAGGTGAATTCCTTCAAGTGGAGCGCCGGGACCCGGGCGGCGCCGAAGTACTCACTGGCCTGCAGCTTGGTCGAACTGCTCAAGGCCTGGGTACCATCCAACGCCTTGAGGATGCTCTGCGTGAAGCGTAGATCCTTGACCGGACGCGTTACGGCGCCATTCTCGATCAGAAAGGTCCCTTCCCTGGTCATCCCGGTGATCACGGAGGCCTTAGGCTGAACGACGCGCACGTACCAGAAACGGGTGATCCAGATCCCACGTTTGATCCCGCTTGCCAGCTCGGCTTTCGGCACCGTGCCGGGCGCCATGAAGAGGTTGACCGCGAAGGGCCCGTCGGTGTTAGGCGCGGGCAGGCCGTGGCCGGTCGAGGGCCGGCCGGCTCGCTTTCCGGTGAGCTGGTCGTAGACGAGACCGGTGGCGACGCCATTCCGGATCAGGTCGACTCGCTGCTTCGGCACGCCCTCGAAATCGAAGGGCGCGGGCAGCCCGGTCCGGTCGAGTCCGTCGTCCCAGATCGCGATCGGCTCCCCGGTTATGCGTTCTCCGAGGCGCATGAAGCTCCTCTCCTCCTGCGCCGCGAGCGCTCCGAACCCCATGAAGCTCAGAAACTCGAGCATCTCAGCGACCGCATACTCCTCGAGCACCACCTCATAAACGCCCGGCTCGACCGGCCTGGCATTCTGGTTACGGTCCGCCTTGTCGATGACTTCTGCGGCAACCTCCGCCGGATCGAGCTCCGAGACGTCGATGGCGGAGCGGTCAGCGTAGCCGGCGCCTGCTTCACCCATGACCACCGAGTTCAGGGTGGCGTGGGTGGAGCGGTGGTGGTGATTGGCACCAAGTGAATTTGCGATTATGACCTGCGCCGCCGTCGTGCTGTAGGCGCCGAACGCCTTGAGCCCTGAGGCGGCGGACTGGGAGCAAATTTTCGCGACGAAGTCGGCCCGCTCTTCAGGGCTGGCAGTTGCGGTGGCCTCTGACCAGGCGTCGATTTCCGGCGCTGGCAGGGCTTCAGGCATCGGCACCACGTCACCGGGCGGCTGAAGGGCCGCGATTGAGAGGGCGCGGTCGAGCACATCCTTCGCTCCCTCCTCGCTCATCTGGTTGAGTGAGGCAACTCCGGTGCGGGCGTCCTTGACGATTCGAACCCGCACACTGACGTTGCGCTCGGCCACGTTCTGATGGATGCCATTGTTGGCGAAGCGCGTCAGGGCGCTGTCCCACTCCGTGACCATGACCTCTGTCTGCTCGGCTGGCGAGCGGGCGAGCAGTCGATTCGTGAAGGCCTCGACCTCTTCCAGCGCGGTAAGGCGGGCGGCTTCAACGCTCCTCACTTGAGGATTCCCACCTTGACCCGCTGAAAGCGCGCCGGGGCAGCGCCGTGAGCGACGTGGGCGACCTGGGGTGGCTGTCCTTTTCCACAGTTGGCCAGGCCCCACACCTTCCACTCCGAGCTACCGGCCACGGCATCACATGAGTTCCAGAACTCGGGCGTGATTCCCGCATAGGTCGCGTTTTTCAGCATCCGCCCTCGTTTCCCATCGACAATCTCGTAGGCAAGCTGAGTTCCGAACTGGAAATTCAGGCGCTTGTCGTCGATGCTCCAGCTGCGGTTGGTCTCCATGTAAATGCCGTCTTTTACTTCCGAGATCATCTGCTCCAGCGAGCTGTCACCCGGCTGGAGGTTCACGTTGGTCATGCGTATCAACGGGATTCGGTTCCAGCCGTCGGCTCGCATCGTCCCGTTACTCTTCTCCCCGAGAACGCTCGCAGTCTCACGGGAGGTCAGGTAGCCGACGAACAGGCCCTTGTCGATCAGGAAGCTCTTCTGCGCCGGCACGCCTTCGTCATCCCAACCGAAGGTACCCAGTCCCGTGGGCGTCAGCGCGTCGGCGGTGATGGTGACGAGGCTGGAGCCGTAGCGCAGATGGTTGAGCTTATCCGGTGTCATAAAGCTGGTCCCCGCGTAGGCCGCCTCCATTCCGAAGACGCGGTCCAGTTCGGTTGGGTGACCACATGACTCATGGACCTGGAGAGCCGTCTGGCTGGCATCGAGGATGAGGGTCTTCACGCCGCTCGGACACTGGGGCGCCCTGAGCAAGGCCACCGCCTCGTCGCCGATGCGGGCAGCATGGCGGTCGAGCTCGAGCGCGGCCACGTACTCGAAGCCGCCTGCGCCCTGGTGGCGTCCAAACGAGTTTGGATAGGACCGGCTTTGAACGTCGTCCGGGCTGGTCGCGGCGGCCTCGATTCCCGCCCCACTCTCGTAGAGCGTCTGCTCGGTGAGGGCGCCCTCGGTCGAGGCGAATAGCTTTGTCTCGCGGATGAACTCCATCGAGCCCTCGCGCACGGTGACTCCGTTCGCCTCGCCCATGGCGGCGTCGGCGCGGAGCAGGAGATCGACCTTTTCGGCGAGCGGGACCTGGAACGGATCCCGTTCGAAGGGAGTCGTGTAGCTGCCTCGCGAGGTCACCGGGGAACCGAGGTTGACCCGGGTCGTCAGGACGCGGGCGCTGGCACGTGCGATCCGCACCGCCCGGTCGACCACCAGCTCGATCTCGGCGCGGTTCAGACGGGCGCTCCCGGCGAACCCCCAGGCCCCGTCGACGAGCACGCGCACTCCCAAGCCCTCGCTGGCATCGTCTGAAACGGATGCCAGGGCGCCGTTCTTGACGTTGAGGTTCTGCTGCACGTGGTGGCTGATCCGGACATCAGCGTAGTCCGCGCCCTTCACCTGCGCCGCGTTGAGGGCAGTCTCGGCCAGGTCTTTCATCCGAGCAGATTACGGTAGAAGGGTGTTAGCGCCGCGCTTCAGGAATTGATGTACCAGTCAGCCGTCTGGTTCATCCACCAGAACTCGTTGCCCTTGTAACCGCCGAGCTTCTTGTTGAAGGCCTCCACGTCGACCGCCTGGTAGAGCGGGATCTCCGGCAGGATCTCGGCCAGCCGCTTCTGGGCGAGGATGTACTTGTCCTTCCGGTCCGAGACCTTGACGGAGAGGCGTGCCTGGTCCAGAGCCTGGTCGAGCTGGGGATCGCTGATGTAGGTCGTGTTCTGGCCGACGCACCCATTGGCGTCGGTGGGTATCTGCGAGCTGTGGTACGCGGTGTAGGCGAGTGAGTCCGGCTCCGCCGGATAGCTGTAGTTGTTCGTGTACATGGCGAGGTCGAAGTTGTGACTGTAGATCACGCCCCCGCTGGTGCAGGAGCCGAACATCCGGGTCGAGGGGACGTTCGCGAACGGCTTGATCACCTGGACGCCGATCGCGGCCAGGTCTGCGGCGATGACAACCTCCTGCTCTTCGCGAAGAGGAAGCGTGGTGGTGACGAGATGGAGCTGGACGCAGCGCCCCTGGGGATCGGTGCGGAAGCCCCTGCAGCTGCCGTCCGACTGCTGCTTGTATCCGTTGTCATCGAGCAGCTTGTTGGCGGCCGCCACATCGTACTGCGTGTGCTTTGCACTCGGGTCGAGGCACCAGGCGCCGGTCTGGATGCACATCCATGCATCGGGGGGAACTACTGTCTTACCGAGCAGGAGCGTGTCGACGATCTTCTGACGGTCGATCGCCATCAGGATCGCGCGTCGCAGCGTGACATCGCTCAGGAACGTGTTGTGCAGGTTGATGTCGAGGTGCTCTGAGGCGCTGTCCAGGATTGTCACGGTGGTCACGTCCGGAAGCCGCGAGAGCGGCGGCAGCAGCGATGGCCGGAGGTCGAGTCCCATGTCGATGGTGTTGGTGCGCAGCTCGTTGTACTCGGCATTGGCGTCAGCGTCGAACTTGACCCTTATCTGGTCCAGGTAGGGCTGATGCGGCCCCCACCAGTGGCTGTTCTTGACCAGCGTGAGGTGGTCGCCTGTGACCCACTCTTTGAAGATGAAGGGACCGGTCCCCACCATCACCTTGTCCATGGTGTCGGCGCCGTTGTAGCCGCCCGGGACGTTGACCGTGACCTTGTCGTGCGTGATGTCTCCCGTCTTCGCCCAGACCTGCTGTAGCAGGTGATCGGGCAGGATGCCGTAGGGACCGGTGCCAAGCGTCAGGTAGGCAGCGTAGACGCTCTTGAAATGAACCACCGCGGTGTGGTCGTTCGGGGTGTCGACGCTGTCTACCTGGTCCCAGCCGCTGGTAGAGACCAGCGGAGTCGGGTTCTTGTCACGGTACTTGAGCCACCAGAAGTCGAAGGTCGAGCGGACGTCCCGGGAGGTGAAGGGGACGCCGTCGTGCCACTTGACCCCTGTCCGCAGCTTCCAGGTGACGTCCATGCGATCGCCACTCACCTTTACGTCGCCGTTTTCGAGGCTGGGAACCTCGGTCGCCAGCTGGGGAACCCAGTAATCGGTCAATTTTGGATTCGATGGGACGTCCTGGTTGGCCTTGACCGTCAGCAGCCCTTCCATCACCGGGTTGATATAGGCACAGGCATGTGAGGCGGTGGCCGTGATGTTGCAGGCGAGGAAGCTGTCCTGTTCCTGCCAGGAGGCAACCGTGACCGTCCCACCCGGCCTGGCGGAGCTGGCCGTCGTCGCGTTGCTCGGAGAGCAGGCGGCCAGCAGCAGCACGGCGATCATGGTGACGCCCGTCGACCTCGACAGTCGCAGGCTGGCTGCGGTCATCACGACCTCCTTCCGGATTTCCGGCTCATTCCTGAGGGCGCCATCCGGATGCCCCGCCGCCCAAGGGCGACAGCGGTGGTGTCGGCCGGTATTCTACGGGCGCCCGTCTCGCGGGGTCAACGAATGGCCCTCTTTTCCAAGCTTTTCTAACGAGATGGGTGGCCTCGTGCCCGGATCTTTCCACCACCCGTTCAACCGATCCACCAGTCAGCCGCGTTCCAGAGGGTGGTTGCCGGCCCCGAGTTGGCCTGCAGGTTGTGAAGGCGAGGACTCGAGAGCACTACTTCCACGCGCTCGAACAGAGGTAGCTCAGCCCCGAGGCGGACATAGGCGCGCTCGAAGGCGGCGTAAGCCTGCACCCGCTCGCCCGGGATGAGGGTTTGACGTCCTCGGTCCAGGTCGCGGTCGATCTCCGCGCTGGCGAGGCGTCCGAAGTTCGAACCCGCGCCCTGGTTTGCATTGCTGGGAATCTGCGATGAGTGCTCCAGCGGGTAGGTGCCATCCGGGTCGGCGCCCGTGTTCCAGGTCCAGAGTCCGGCCTCGAACCTGCCCTGCTCGAGCAGACCGCCCTGGGCGAAGCCGCTGAACATCTCACTTGGATGGGCGTCCTTTGGAATCACCTCGGCTCCGATCTTGCGCCATTGCGCAACCAGGTCAGCCCGCACCTGGCTGCGCAGGGGGTCACCGACCGCGGTGAGGAGGCTGAAGGAGAGGCGCCGGCCGTTCTTCACCCGGATACCGTCGCCAGCTAAGGTCCAACCGTCGCGCTGCAAAGCCTGGGCGGCGCTGCCCGCGTCAAAGTGCAGGGCCGCATCGGCGTCGTGGAAATCGGTCAGGCTGGAGATCGGCGACTGGGCCACCGGCACCTTCCCCGCAAGCAGTCTCTGAACCAGCCCGGCGCGGTCGATCGAGCTGCGCAGCGCTTGCAGCAGGATGGGGTCGTCCTTCCAGAGAGGTGCGGCGCCGGTCTGTGGGTTGGGGTCCGCCTGGTTGAAGGTAACCTGCTCATAGGCGAGCGACGGACGCCGTTGCTCACTCATGCCTGCCGGATTTCCGAGCGTGCTGAGCTGGCCGTCCGGAATCTCGAGCGCGACGTCGACCTGCCCCTTGCGCGCCGCATCGGTCAGCTGTCCCACCTCGGGATAGATGCGGAAGAGGATGGCGTCGAGATGAGGGCGCCGACCGGGCCGACCCTGGGACCAGGCCTCGTTGCGCACCAAAGCCAGGTGGTCGTCGGGCACCAGCTCACTGATCTTGTAAGGACCGCTGACCACGTCGGGGCGGGCCCAGAAGGCATTGGTTGCGATCGCCGCCGGCGGGACACCGGCCAGCCGGTGCTGGGGCAAGATCGCGGAAAAGAGGTCCAGGTACTGGGGGTAGATCCGGTCGAAGGCCACCGTGAAACGCAGGGGATCCTGGACCGACAGGCCGTCGATCGCGCTGTAGCCCTCGGAATCGAGCACGCTGCCGGCCGGTAACTGGCTGATCAACTTGAAGGTGAAGGCCACGTCATCGGCGGTGATCGGCTGGCCATCCGACCATCGCAACCCCGGGCGAAGCTGATAACTGACCGTCATCCGCTTCGCCGCCCGATCCCAGGTCACACCCCCGTTGTCGAGGGTGGGAACCTGTATCGCCAGGTCGGCGACGGGGTGCAACTGCGGGTCCCTGCGAGTCAGGCCGGCGTAGAGTAGCGAATCGATTTCGCGCGCAGGGACCTCGTCGTTGAAGAGCGGAGAAAAATCGGTTGGGCTCTCCCAATCTCCGATGACGACGCTTCCGCCCTCGCGCCTGGCCGCCTCGGGCCGGTATTGGGACAGGACGACAGCAGGTGCGGATGGCCGCGCGCTGCCGGACCCACCCGGCAAGCTCTCGCAGCCGTAAAGGAAGCTTGCCAGGAGGGCGAACGCCGCCAGCCTAAATCGTATCGAGGATCTTGCGGCGCTTCCGCTGAAATTCACTCTCGGTGATGGCACCCCGCTGGCGGAGCTTCTCCAGCTGGCCCATATCCGACACCAGATCGACCAGGGGAGATGCGAGCCGCTTGGTCAGATGGAGGTCGCCGACTCCATCGAACTCAACCGGCCTGGCATCCCACGATTTGACGTAGAAGAGCGCTTTGACAGCGGTATAAGGAACACCCAGCGTCTCGATCTGGTCCCGTTCCTGGTTGAGCAGGCGCATCTTGATGCCGTGCCGGGCGCGTTGCAGCGAGCCGTCCAGGTAGCCTTTGAGCACCTCGCCATCCTGGAAACGGATGGCGACCATCCTTACTGCCCGGGAACGCTCCGCCGTGGTGGGTTTGGCGGCCGAGATCGTGATCCGCTTGATGGCGGGCATCGGAATCAGGGCCCGTTCGTTGTTGCTCGACTCCGGGAACTCCAACTCGAGCTCGGGTTGATCGAGGTCGATCACCCCCGCCTGCCCCTCCATGATCTCGTCATCGAGGAAGCGGATGGTGACCGTCGCGTCTTTTCGAGGGCTTTGGGTTGACAACTAGATACCCCTCTTCAGGTTGACGTCAGCGGCATTATAACGGTGACGTTCCGGGAGACTTGCGGAATAATCGCGAGCCTGTGACAAAGCTGGAAATTACACCCACAGGGGCTGGAACCAGCGCAAGAACCGGTGCTATGATGGCGCCCGCGACTCGGTGGGAGGGACCCCACGACAAATGGATTTTGCCGAGTCCGGGGTGGAAACCAGTATCACGACGCGAGTAGCCAAAGGCCCCTCGGATCTCGACCTCATCCGTGACTACCTGGCGGGCGACGTGGCCGCCTTCGACACGCTCTTCAAGCGCTACCACAAGGCGATTTACGGCCTGACCTTCCGCCTCTTACGGGACCGCCAGCTGGCGGAGGACCTGACCCAGGAGACCTTCTTCCAGATCCTTCGCACCATTCACCGCATCAACGACAGCTTCAACTTCTCAGCCTGGATCCACCGGATCGCCACCAACCTCTGCTACGACGAGTTGCGGCGCCGAAAGAAGTTCCCGGAAGCCCAGGAGATCGACGACGAGGAGAACGAGGAGGCGGTCCTCCAGGTGCCGGACGGCGACGCCCGCAAGAGCCCCGAGGTCGCGCTCGAGATCAGCGAGCTGCGCGATGCCGTCTGGTCGGTGGCGCGGCGGCTGCCGGACAAGTACCGGTTGGTCCTAACCCTTCGGGAATTGCAGGGCCTCAGCTACGCCAATATCGCGCGCAAGATGAACGTCTCCGAGAGCGCGGTCGAGACCCTGCTGCACCGCGCCCGCCGGCGCTTCAAGGAGGAATTTCTCTTCATGGAGGGCAAGGCCCAGACCGAGGAGTCACGCTGCCCGACAATCGCCTACCTGCTCGACAACTTCCCGCCCGGGACGCTACGACGGGAGCAGCGCAAGATGGTGGCACAGCACCTCGACCAGTGCGTCACCTGCGCGCAGGCCTATCCGAACCCGCCCCACCTGCAGCGAAACGACGTCGTCGTCCCGCTCAACAGCGAGGTCAGCGCCAGGCGCCTTACTTCCAAGGTTCGGCATCCGAAGATCTCCTTCATGGATGGCCGGCTCCAGGGCGGTTTCCGAAAGCACTAGTCCCCGCCGCTGAGAAAGCGGCGGAGGATGCGGGCGGTCGCTGCAACAAGTAGCGGCCGCGCCTGTGCGAGCGCCTCCTCGAGTGGCATTCCTGGCGGCGCCGAGGGCTCCAGGTCGTCGAACAGTTGGCGCAGCTCCCTCTCATCTTCAAGCTGACCGCCGATGCCGAGGACCGGGATCTTTAAGGCGCGGGCATGCCGGGCAACCGCCGCAGGACCCTTGCCGAAGCGGGCCGTCTGGGAGTCGATCCGCCCTTCCCCGGTCAGCACGAGGCGGGCGCCCTTGAGCCGCTCATCCAGGTGCAGAGCGTCCATAACCATCTCGGCGCCCGGCCTGAGCCGTGCCCCGGTGAAGGCGATCAGTCCCGCTCCGAGGCCACCCGCGGCGCCCGCCCCCGGAATGGTTTCGACCTCGACCTGGAGGTCACGCCGGATCACGGCGGCCAGCCGCCCAAGCGCCGAATCCAGCTTTTCCACCAGATCGGGAGTCGCCCCCTTTTGCGGCCCGTAGATGGCGCTGGCGCCATCGGGACCGGTGAGCGGGTTGGTGACGTCGGTCGCCACCTGCACGTCGGCAACCGCCCAGTCACTGTGAACCCCTCCCACATGGATACGGGCCAGCCGCTGCAGCGCCAGTCCGCCCGGCGGCAACTCCAGGCCCCGGTCGTCGAGGAGGTGATAACCAAGCGCCTGCGCCAGGCCGGCACCGCCGTCGTTGGTGGCGCTGCCGCCGATACCGACGATGAACTTCCGCACGCCGTTGTCGCGCGCATTCTGAAGCAGCTGCCCGACACCGAAAGTGGTTGTCACCCCGGGGTCGCGGCGCGACGCGGGCACGAGCGAGAGGCCGGCTGCCCGCGCCATCTCGATCACCGCAGTCGAGCCGGCCTCGATCAGGCCGTACTCGGCCTCGACCGGGTCCCCCAGCGGGCCGCGAACCAGCAGCCGTTGCAGGCTGCCCCGGGCGGCGGCTACAAGCGCCTCGACGGTTCCGTCGCCTCCATCGGCGATCGGGACCAGGTCGACCTCCGAGGTTGGAATCACCTCCCGGACCGCCTCGGCCATCGCCTGGGCGGCCTGCTTCGAGGTCAGGCTGCCCTTGTAGGCGTTCGGAGCGACGACGATCCGCATCAATGCGGAATTCCGCCGCTTCGGACTAGTAAACGGGCGTCAGCCAGTGACGGTACTTGTTGTTTCGGCCCCGGACGATGTCGAAGTAGAGCTTCTGGATGCGGGCCACCACCGGGCCAACATTCCCCTCCCCGATCGGCCGGTGGTCGATCTCGATCACCGGTGAGATCTGGGCACCGGTGCCACAGAGGAAGACCTCGTCCGCGATGTAGAGCTCGGAGCGGTCGATCGACTGCTCGAATACCTCCATGTCGAGCTCCTTTCTTAACAACTCGATCATTCCCAGCCGCGTCAGTCCCTCGAGGATGTTGTCCGAGGTTGGCGGGGTGAAGACCTTGCCGTCCCTGATCACGAAGATGTTCTCGGCACTGCCCTCGCAGACGTGGCCATCGTGGGTCAGCATGATCGCCTCGTCGTAGCCGTTCTCCATCGCCTCGGTCTTTGCCAGGGCTGAGTTCACGTAGGTTCCGGTGATCTTGGCGCGGGGTGGGGCGGCATTGTCGTCGATGCGCCGCCAGCTCGACACCATGCATCGGATTCCGCGCTCGATGTCGACGTAGTTGCCGTAGGGGGTGACGTAGATGGCGAAGGAATTCTTGAGGTTATGGAGCCGGACTCCGATCTCCTCTGAGCTCTTGAAAGCGAACGGTCGGATGTAGATGTCCTGCCGGAAGTTGTTCTTGCGGACGAGCTCGATCGAAACCTGGCAGAGCTCGTCCACGGTAATCGGGATCTTGAGCTTCAGCACCTTGACCGAACGCTGCATCCGAGCATAGTGCTCCCGCAGCTTGAGGATGAACAGCTGCTCGTGTTCAGGGCTCCAGTAACCACGGATCCCTTCGAAGACGCCGGTGCCGTAATGCAGCGCGTGGGTCATCAGCCCGAGGCGGGCGTCCTCGTAGCGTTTGACCTCCTGATCGAGGTAGACCCAGTACTGGGACTGCTCCTTACGACGAGCCTCGGCCGCGCGAGCCACACCCTCTGCCTTGATCGCCATCGAGCGACGACCTCCTTTGGCCCGGTCAGGCCAGCCGTGAAGTGGGCCGATTCAGCGTCGTACGGGCCCTATGCCTGGATTATATGCCCGCCTTCCCGGCCAGGCAATCGGCCGAATGGATGTAACTAAATCGGCCGCTTCGGAGTTCAAAAAATGCTGTGCTAAGCTTGGGGCGCCGGTGGCCCGTTTAGGTATGAACCCCCGGGTGGTGCGCTGGTTCACCCCCGGCCTCCACGTCAAGCGTTGGCTTGTCCTCCTGATGCTCGGGATGGTCATGATCAGCCTGGGAATCGGCTACGCCCTCCGAAACTTCTACGCCTCCGGGGTTGTCTTCCCGGGCTTCACCTATTACCTGACCCTGCAGTTCCTCCCGCGCTACGTTCGAGCCGGCCTTTTCGGGGCCCTCGGGCTCGGAATCATTCTCTACGCGCTCTACAAGCTCACCCAGTCGGTGCTGGGCCCGTTCCTGCCCGGTCGCAACCGGGCGCTCTCCGAGATCATCTACAACTACCGGTTTCTCCAGAAGGGACCGCGGGTGGTGGCGCTTGGCGGCGGCACCGGGCTCTCGACCCTGCTTCGCGGACTCAAGAAATACACCGGCAACCTGACCGCTATCGTCACCGTCGCCGATGACGGTGGAAGCTCGGGCCGGCTGCGCAAGGAGTACAGGATCCTACCGCCCGGGGACTTCCGCCAGTGCATCACCGCCCTGGCCGACGTCGAGCCGCTGATGACGACCCTCTTCCAGCACCGGTTTACAGAGGGTACCCTCAACGGCCACTCCTTCGGCAACCTCTTCATCATGGCGATGGCCGAGATCACGGGTGACTTCGAGCACGCCATCCGGGAATCCGGGCGGGTCCTCGCCGTCCGCGGTCAGATCGTACCCTCGACACTCCGCGACGTGACCCTGATCGCCGAGATGGCCGACGGCGAAACCCGGGTCGGCGAGTCCAGCATCCCCCATCCCAACGGCCAACCGGGGGAAGGCGAGAACAGCGGCGGGGTTGCGACCGCGACCGCGATCAAGCGGGTCTTCCTCCAGCCGGAACCAACCATCAACCCGGAAGCCGAAGAAGCCATCCTGAACGCCGAGCTGATCACGGTGGGACCGGGCAGCCTCTACACCAGCATCCTTCCCAACCTCGTGGTCGATGGCATGGCGGAAGCGCTCAAGGCTTCTCCGGCGATCAAGGTCTTCATCTGTAACGTCGCAACCCAGCCCGGAGAAACCGACTTCTTTCGAGTGAGCGATCACCTGAAGGCGATCGAGAGCCACCTCGGCACCAACATCTTCGACTTCGTGGTGATCAACAGCAACAACAACTTTCCGCTGCCGCCTTCGGCGCAGGCGGCCGGCATCAAGCGGGTCGTCTACGACCAGGCCACTGTTGCACAGCGGAGCATCCACGCGGTCCTGGTCGACGTGGTCAACTCTCGGATCTCGACCCACCACGATCCCGACAAGCTGGCCCGAGCGATCATGAAGAAGATCTGGAGGTCGTAAGCCGGGCCCGCCGACTGCGCCACCAGCCGGCGAGCGCGTCTTCGCCGAAGTAGGCGGCGAGGGCGAAGATGACGCCCCCGATGATGTCGACAACGTAGTGCTCTCCCAGGTAGACGATGCTGAACCAGACGCAGAGGGTGTAGCCGAACAGCGGCAGGGCCCGCCACTTGAAGACGCGCGCGGCGCAGAGGAAGCCGAGGAAGGGATAGGCGGCGTGCATTGACGGCATCGCGGCGTACTTGTTGGCATAAAAAAAGTGGTAAATGGTCGCCGGCGTTGCGACGCCAGGCAGGTCGGTGAAGCTTGGCAGCGTATGGTCGATGATTTTGACCACGCCCGAAACCGCTATCCAGGGTGGGGCCACGGGCACCAGGAGAAAGAAGAAAAAGGCGGCGAAAGACATCCCGAGCAGCGTGCGAGAGAAGCGTAGGAAGTCGTCACGGGCCACGATCCAGAGCAGGTAGGCCACGCCCAGGGGAAAGGCGAAGTGCAGGAAGTAGAACATCGTCGCCGCGATGTCGTACCAGCGGACCTCTCCGGCGTGATACAGGGCATGCTGCAGGATCAGCGTCGGGACCTGCCCGAAGCTGATCAGCCGTTCCAGCGGCGTCACGTCGTGGATCGGCATGCCGACCTTTCCGCTGAGCCCGCGCAGGTACTCGTAGGATAGGAAAAGGACGAGGAAGGGGATCCAGTCCGCGAGGAAAAGCTTGCCGCGCTGGAGGACCAGGGCGGCGATCAGCATCAGGATCAGGAAACGTTCGGGGGACACCGAGAGGTGGAGCACGAACACCATGAAGAGGGTGACGGCGGTGAGATAGGCTCCGACGATCGAGGGGATCAGCCAGGAGCGCCGCCTGCGTGTAGGTGGCGACTGCATCCGGGAAAGCTTACGGGGAAGCGGGCTTAGACGATCCTGAGAAGTAAGGGAAAGGCGGGAATTCGGCCGGTTGCGTCGTTATATTGGGCAAAGATGGTCGAGACTCACGCGACCGAGAGCCCGCAGCGGGCGCCGCGCGTGCTCGTGGTGGATGACGAGAAGAGCATCGTGGACTTCATCCAACTCGGGCTGCAGTACGAGGGGTTCCAGGTGCAGGTGGCCGCCGACGGCGTGGCCGCACTGCGCCTGATCAGCCAGTTCAAGCCTCACGTCGTAGTGCTGGACGTGATGATGCCGCGCATGGATGGCCTCGCGGTCGCTGAGGCGGTGCGCGGCAACAAGGACATGGGAATAATCATCCTCTCCGCCCGCGATGAGGTCGCGGACCGCATCAGGGGTCTCGAGGTTGGCGCCGACGATTACCTGGTCAAGCCCTTCGACTTCGGGGAACTGCTGGCCCGCATCCGCGCCGTTATGCGCAGGCGCAACCCCTCGGCCGGGCCGCAGCTCCAGGTGCACGACGTCGTCATGGACGAGGCCGCCCGGGAGGTTCGCCGCGGAGGAAACCTGATTGAGCTCTCGGCCAGGGAGTTCGACCTGCTTCGGCTGCTGATGATGCATCCGAACCAGGTTCTCGCGCGCGACCGAATCCTCGACCAGGTCTGGGGTTACAACTTCTTTGGTGATGCCAACAACGTCGAGGTTTACATCCGTTACCTGCGCCAGAAACTCGGCGACGAGCGGCACCAACTCATCCAGACTGTAAGGGGAGTGGGCTACCGGATCAAGCCATGATCTCGCGACGCCTTCCGTCGCGCTTCCACTCGCTGCGCTGGCGCCTCACCGCACTCTACATCGGACTTCTTTCAGTTCTGCTCCTGCTGCTGGGGCTGGCTCAGTACTTCGCCGCACGCGAGGTTCTCTTTCGAAGTAACGCAGACGTCCTGCGGAGCGAGTACACGGCCGTCGTGCAGGCGTTTCGCAAGGAGGTGGCGAGCCGCCCGACGGGGATCGCGACGCCGTTCAGAGGGCTCCTTCTATCACAGCAATTTGCCGCCGAGCTGCGATCGCGCCGGATCTCTTCAGCCGTCTTCGACCTGAATGGTGGCTTGATACACGCGGCGCCCGCATCGCTCTTTCCGGACGCCCCCCCGCCGACGCTCCGCACCCAGGATTACCTGGACGCGATCCGGCGCAATCCTCAGCCGTACTACGTTACTTCGGCATCCTCCGGGTCGCCCCAGTACCTGCTCGTGCTGAACGTCATCAGGAACGGCACCAGGCCTGTGGGTCTGGCGCAACTGGCGATCCCGACGGACGATATCGACACGACCTTGCGCCTGGACCGTGAGGTCGCGATCGCGGGTTCCCTGGTTGTGCTGCTGCTCGCTCTAATGCTCAGTCCGCTGATCGTGTCCCGCGCGCTCGTCCCCCTGCACCACATGGCAGGCAGTGCGGCGGCACTTGCAAGGGGTGACTACAAGCAGCGGGTCCCCGTCCCTGCCAGTAACGATGAGATCGGCGGGCTCGCGATCGCCTTCAACCGGATGGCCGCCGGAATCGAGCAGGCATTCGAGGTTCGGCGGCAATCGGAGGACCGGATGCGACAGTTCGTGGCCGACGCCTCACATGAGCTCCGCACGCCGTTGACATCGATCGCCGGCTACCTGGACGTGCTGGGTCGCCGGCAGGCGGTCGACATGGATCTCCTGCAAACGTCGCTCCGGGCGATGCAGCAGGAGAGCGGTCGTATGACCCGCCTGGTCAACGACCTGTTGACGCTCGCCCGTTTCGAGTCCCGGTCCGCCGCGAACCGGCGCCGGATCAGGCTTGACGCCTGGCTGAACGAGACGCTCGACGAGATCAACCTCAAGGAGCGCGGCGTGGCGGAGACCCGCGCGCTCGATTCCGGGTTGTGGATCGAGGCCGATCCCGATGCGCTCAAGCAGGTGATCGTCAACCTGGCGCAGAACGCCATGAAGTACGCCCCAGGTGCGGCACAGTGTTGGACCGCCAGCGCCGCGGATGGCTCAGCCGTGATCCGTCTGGAGGATGCCGGGCCCGGGATTCCAGCCCAGGATCTGCCCCATGTATTCGAGCGCTTCTACCGTGGAGCCCAGGCGCGCGAACGGGCGACCGGCGGCTCCGGGCTGGGCCTCGCGATTGCGCGGTCGATCATCGAGTCGCATGGCGGCCGGATCGAAGCCGGATCGGCTCCCGGCGGCGGGGCCAGCTTCACCATCAGGCTTCCGCAGCTTCAGGGTGCGTAAGTGCGTCGATCCTCACGACGCATCCGCCAGCGCCGCAACAACATGAAAAGGCCGACGGCTGCCAGCACCGCCAGGGCGATGGCATAGGAGGGTGAGAGAGAGGCAGGGGTGCGCAACCGAGGAACGACCGACAGCGGGCTGTTACTCTGCGCCGCGGCCGTCGCGCGAACGCCGGCCGTCGGCGCAGTCGACGGATTGCTGCCGCTGACCGCGGCGGCGGGATCGGGTATGCGGTAAGTCCCGGCCTGGCCGGTGGTTGGATTCCAGGAAGAGGCGATAACCTGCAGCGGAGTCGACGGTTGCAGGGCGAGCGCCGTTACACGCGGCCGGGCGGGGAGGCCCGCCCCCAGGGCGCTCCAGCTGGCGCCGCGGTCCACAGACCGGAAGACGCCGCCGTTGCCCAGGTCGGTATCGCTCGCACCGTAAATCTGGTCGGGGTTCGCCGGGTTGAACAGCACCAGGTTGATGTCGCCGCTCGGAAGACCGTTGACCGGGCTCCAGGTCGTGCCCCGGTCGTCGCTGCGGAACAGGCCCTGGGAAGTACCCGCGATGACGGGGGGCTGGTTACCTCCGGACGGGGCTGTCGCGGTGGCGATGGTTGCCACGGTCGCGTCGGCGGGAACATTGCCCCTGACAACGTGCCAGCTGCCTGTGAGGTCGTCACTCTGGTACAGGTATCCACTTGCTCCGCGCCCGTTGTCGACGCCGGCGAAAAGGGTGAAGCCGCTCGGCTTCGGCAGCAGCGCCACCGACGAAACGTCCAGGTCGGCCAGTCCGATGGCGTGCCAGGTGGCGGCGCCGTCGCTCGAGTCGAAGACGCCACGGGAGGTAGCGGCGACCAGGGTGCCGCCAAGTTCATCGATCGAACGAACGTCGGCAGGGAGGCCCGAGCTCGCGTCGTTCCAGGTCCTTCCCTCGTCGACTGACTTGAGCAGCCCGCTGGACTGGGTGCCGGCATAGGCGACCGACGGCTGTTGCGGGTCGAACCGGACCACCCACACCGCGTCCACCGCCGGCGTCACGGCCGTCCAGCTGACTCCTGAGTCAGCGCTGCGCAGGATGCCGCGTCCCTGGGTCGCGGCCAGCATCACCGATGGGTGCACCCGCGAGACCGCGAGCGACCAGACCGGCTTGTCGGCCTGGCCGGGCTGCTGCGCCCCGGCGGCCACCCAGCGCGCATCCGCAGCCGCCACCGGCAGACAGATAAGCGCCCCGCTGGCAGCCAGGGCGAGCGTGAGTGGGATGCATGCGAGGATACGTCTCACGTCGGATGCCCGAAAAACCGTGTAAGGATAGCAGACGTTCGCCCCAGATCTTGTCTCTTTGGACGCAGCGTGCAGCAAGGAGCGATTTTCCGCGGAAGCTCGACTACAATGCGGAACGTGCGACAGCTTCGGCAGGCGCTGCAGGCCGTCCCGCAGCTGCTGCTGGTGCAGCCGGAGCAGCTCAGCTACGACCTTGCCTTCGGGCTCGGCCTGCTCCCGCTGCTGGTCGCGGGACTGATTTTTTTTCGGCAGGACGCCGTCCTTCTCTTTGCGGTCTCGCTGCTGGCAGGCGTTGTGTGCCTGCTCGCCCTCAACCTGGGCAGGTTGGCCTTCGGGCTACCCGCCTGGGTCGGACACAAGGCCAGTCATCCGCTCGTGGGCAGCATCCTGATCGCCTGCTTCCTTTCGCCCCGCACACCGCTCTGGCTGGCCGCCTCCGCCGTGATGCTCTTCATAGTCCTGGACACGTTTGTCTGGCCTCAGCTGCGGCGAGTGATGCTGCACCCGGCCCTGATCGTTTTCGGCCTTCTCTTCATCGCCGAGCGGCAGTTGAGTTCGGGCTTCGTGAACCCGTTCGACGGACGTCGCCTGGCTGATCCTCTGACCCTCTGGTACCAGCTGCGGATCATCGTCGACCCCGTGAAGCTCTACGTCGGCAACGTGCCCGGTCCCGTCGGCGCGACCTCGGCGGGCGCCACCCTGCTTGGACTCGTTTACCTCTGGTACGCACGCAAGGTGTCGCTCGGCATCATCGTCGGCTTCCTTACCGGTGTTGCGATCCCGGCCGCGGTGATCGGCTCTGACGTGGCCTTTCAGTTGAGCTCGGGGCCCGCACTCTTCATTGCCGGCTACATAGCCGCGGATCGTCGACGTGTGCTGCTCTCTGAGCCATTGACGTTCGGCTTCGGTCTGGCCGCCGGCGCCCTCACCATGGTGCTGCGCGGCTACGGGCAGGGTCAGGAGGCGGCCTGGGAGAGTTTGCTGCTGACGAGCACGCTGGTGACCGTTTACCTCCGCGTCAGCGCCCTTTTGACGGGCAGCGCCGGGGGCCAGAGCGGTTCGCGACCGCTGCGCGCCTTCGCACTTGCTTCGGGCCGCGGCGCCCGCCCACCTTCGAGCCCGCTTTCGAGCCAACCGCTACGCCAGGAGGTTCGTCAGCCGGCGATGGCGATGGCGCCCGGCGGCACCAGCTTCCGCCGCCAGGCAAGCTCCGGAGTCGCCTTTGACAGCGCTACGAACTCGAACGACCTGGTCAGGCAGATGCGGAGTGCAGCGTCGCGTGGCACGATGCAGCGGCTAGGGATCAGCTCTTTACTTCAGGTGGCCACCCTTGTCCTGGTCAACCCGGTCGGTCTCTGGCTCACCTGGTCGGGCAACTCGAGCCCGAGCACCAAGCGGCTGATCACACTGGTATCGGTTCTCTGGTACCTAGTGGCGGCTGCCCTGGTGCTCTCCCTGACGCACCTCCGTTAGGACCCGTTTCCCGCCGTCCATCCAGATGGTCTGATCGCGCGCGGGGCCGACCGAGACGATGTCCACCGGCGCCCCGCAGAGCTCGCTCAGGCGATCGATGTAGCGGCGCGCCGCCTGCGGAAGGTCCTGCTCCCGCCTTACTTCGGCCGTCGAGGAACCCCAACCCGGCAGCTCCTCGTAGACCGGCTCGCAGTGTTTTAGATGGCTGATGTTCGACATCGGGTAGGCGAGCAGTTCACCCTTGCTGCGATAGCCGGTGCAGATCCGAACCGGGTCGAAACTGTCGAGGACGTCGAGCTTGGTGAGGGCGATTGAACCAATCCCGTTGAGGGCGACACTGTAGCGGGCCACCGCGGCATCGAACCAGCCGACCCGACGCGCCCGACCGGTGGTTGTCCCGTATTCGACCCCGATCTCGCGCATCTGCTTGCCGAGCGTGTCGAGCAATTCCGTCGGCAGCGGCCCATACCCGACCCGGGTCGTGTAAGCCTTGAAGACGCCCATGGTGAGGTCGACCGCGGTCGGTGGGATGCCCGAGCCCGTAAGCGCGCCGCCGGCCGTCGGCGAGGAGGAGGTCACGTAGGGATAGGTGCCGAAGTCGAGGTCCAGCATGCTTCCCTGGGCCCCCTCTAGTAGTATCCGCTGGCCGCGGCCGACGGCCCCCTGGACGAGAGGAAAGATGTCCTGGATATGGGGGCCGAGCCGCTCGCCATAGCTCGTGTACTCCCGCAGGATAGCCTGTCCATCCAAGGGCTCGACCTGGTAGAGCTGGGTAAGGATCGGGTTCTTTATTTTCCCAAGAACGAAATCCAGCTTCTTCTCGAGAAAGCGTGGCTTCAGCAGGTCGCCGGCACGGAAGCCGATGCGGCGGATCTTGTCCGCGTAGGCGGGCCCGATGCCTCGCCAGGTGGTACCCAATCGATCGTCGCCGCGCTGCTCCTCCTCCAGCTTGTCCAGGATCGGATGCCAGGGCATGATCAGGTGGGCGCGGTCGGAGATGATGAGGCGATCAGTGCTTATACCCCGCGACTGCACCTGCTCCATCTCATCGATCAGGACGCGGGGATCCAGAACCACCCCGTTGCCGATTACGCAGGTGGTACGCCGGTAGAGGATGCCGGACGGGATCAGGTGGAAGCGAAACTCCTGGCCGGCGTTGACCACGGTGTGGCCGGCGTTGTTGCCGCCCTGCGATCGGATCACCATTTCGGCCCGCTCGGATAACAGGTCGATGATCTTGCCCTTGCCTTCGTCCCCCCACTGCCCGCCGACCAGGATCGTGACCACGACTCAGTGGCGGCGGTCGAGGTTGACGAACTTGGTCTGCTCGTCGATGAACATCAGCTCGAGCTTCCCGGTGGGTCCGTTGCGATGCTTGGCGATGATGATCTCAGCGATATTCCGCTTGTCCTCGGCGACGTTGTCGTTGTAGAAGCGCTCCCGGTAGATGAACAGGACCACGTCAGAGTCCTGCTCGATCGAGCCGCTCTCACGCAGATCGGCAAGCTGCGGCCGGTGATCGTTGCGCTTCTCGGGTTCGCGACTCAGCTGGGAGCAGGCGATCACCGGAATCTGGAGCTCGCGGGCCAAACCCTTGAGCGACCGTGAGATGTCGGAGATTTCCTGCACGCGGTTTTCCTGGTTTCGACCCTGCATCAGCTGTAAGTAGTCGACGATGATCAACCCGAGGTTGTTGGCGGACTTGAGCCGCCTCGCCTTTGTTCTCATCTCCATCACGGAAATATTGGGTGAGTCATCGATGTAGATCTGAGCCTCCGAAAGGGCACCCATCGCCTGGGCGATGCGCGGCCACTCGGCGTCCTTGAGCAGCCCGGTGCGCAGCCGGTAGGAGTCAACCGACGCCTCGCTGCAGAGAAGACGGGTGACCAGCTGCTGCTCAGACATCTCGAGGGAAAAGATGGCTACCGGAATCTTGTACTGGATCGATGCGTGCTGCGCGATATTGAGCGTCAGGCTGGTCTTTCCGACGCCCGGCCGCGCCGCGATCACGATCAGGTCTGACTTCTGAAAGCCTCCGGTCTTGGCATCGAGGTCGGTGAAGCCGCTCGGCACCCCGGAGACGATGCTCTGGTCCTTGTGGATCGCCTCGATCTGGTCCCAGGTCGTTTTCAAGATGTCCTTGAGGGCAACAAAGTCCTGCGTGATCCTGCCCTCGGCGATGTTGAAGATGACGCTCTCGGCGGCGTCCAGCGCGGTCGCCGCCGGTGTCCCCTCGTCGAAACCGAGTGCGGTGATCCGGGCTCCCGCGCCGATCAACTTTCGCTTGGTCGCGGCCTCCTCGACCAGGTGGCCGTAATACTCGACGTTCGCCGCCGTTGGGACACCGCCCTCGAGCTCCGCCAGGAACGCCTGCCCGCCGATCCGATCCAGGACGCGCATCTTCTCCAGCTCCGCCGCGAGCGTGAGGAGATCGATCGGATCGGCCCGATCGTAAAGGTTGAGCGCGGCGCGAAAGACCTGGGCGTGGCCATCGAGGTAAAAGTCCTCCGGCCGGAGGAAATCCGCGATCCGAACGATGGCGTTGCGGTCGAGCATCAGGGAGCCGAGCACCGACGCCTCAGCCTCCAGGTTCTGCGGGGGAACCCGCCCGCCGGTCCCAGCGGGAGCTGACGTAGAGGGAGGGTTCCTTAAGTCAACTCTCAAGCAGAGGTGACCATCAGGGGGATCGCGGCGCTGACCTCGCGGTGCAGGCGCACCTGTGCGGTTGCTCGGCCCATGGCCCTGACCGGCTCCGGAAACTCGATCTTGCGCCGGTCGAGCGTGATGCCGTGCTGCTGCTTCAAGGCGGAGGCCACGTCCGAGGTTGTGACGGCTCCAAAGAGCTTGCCGTCCTTGCCACTGCGCAGCTTCAGCGTCACCTGCGCCTCCGAGAGACGGGCCGCCAGTGACTTTGCTTCTTCCAGCTCCCGCGCCTCCCGCTGGACGGCGGTGGCGCGCTGGCGATCGATACGGTCAACCGCACCCTTGCTGGCTGCCTGCGCCAGCTTCCGAGGCAAAAGGTAATTACGCGCGTAGCCGGCGGCGACATCCTTCGTCTCGCCGGCCTTTCCGGTCCCCTTTACGTCTTCAGTCAGTACGACTTTCATACAGCGGGCCTGCGGCGTCGCAGGGCAAGCCGGCCCCGGTCGCGCAGCTCGGCAAGGCGTGAGCGAAGGCCCTCCTGGCCGTGGCGGAGATCCTGGTCGAAGACGCTGGTGCCGAGCAGGACTCGCTCCTGGTGTTCGGCCACCACTTCGCTCGGCGCCCGGTCGACGAACATCCGGACGGCGAGCACGGACAGCGCCATGGCATCCATCTCGCCAAAGATAGGGAAGCGCAGCGGGATGTCGACCGCCGGGTTCATGATCAGCGCCAGGGCTGCCGCCAGCGCCAGCTTGTTCCGTTGCGGAACTCGCGGGTCGCGGTAGAGACAGTAGGTGAGCTTGCCGTACTTGGGAAGCTCACGGGCCATCCGTCGCAGGAACCGAAGACTGAGCAGCATGCTTCCCCTCTGAGCTCTAAATCCGACCAGGCCGGTAGGCGGCCTCGCCCTGCGATTTTAACAGAGGCTTGTACCCTTTCCCCCAGCGCTAGCTCGAGCCTGTCGACTGGACCGGGAGAAAGCCCAGCCGCCGGAAAACCGCGCCGGTGAGGAGACCCTGGACGGCCGACGACAGCAGGACGTAGCCCGCGGTAAGTGTCACCGCCTCAAGGCGGCCGTTGACGCCTGCCGGAATGCTCAGTGCGAGCGCCAGTGAGAGCGCCCCGCGCAGGCCCGCCCAGGTCAGCGCCGCCTGCCAGCGCCAGGGCCAGAGCCGGTGGGCTGCGCTGGTCAGGATCAGGACCATCAGCAAACGGGCCAGTGTGACCGTCGCAAACAACAGGAGCAGACGCCATCCCGCCCGGACGATGACATCGATCCGAAGCTGGAGACCGATGAGCAGGAAGACGACGGCAGCCATCGCGGCCGAAAGGCCGCGCCAGAAACGATGCAGGGCCTGGTTTTCTGCAGCCGGCGCAGAACTGCCGGCGAGTACTGCGCTGACGATGACGGCCAGCAAACCACTTCCGCCGAGGCGGTCACTGGCGAAGAAGGCCAGGTAGGCGAGCGGGATGGTCACCGCGATTCCACCGGGCCAGCTGAGCTTGGCCAGGACCCAGCGCAGTACAACGCCGATGAGAAGACCGACGACGAGCCCGACAAGGCTGAGCTGAACAAACAGCAGGGGGATCTTCACTGCCAGGTCCTGGCCGCTCGTCAGAATGCCAAGGGCGACCGCGGTCAGCACCACGGCCACAGCGTCGTTGGCCAGGCTCTCACCCTGGAGCGTGAGACGCAGGCGTCCCGGCGCATCGGTTCGGCGAAGCACGCTGAACACCGAGACCGGGTCGGTTGCCGCAAGCACGGCGCTCAGGAGGAGGGCCTCGGCCGCAGGGAATTGGAGCAGCGAGAGGATGCTGAAGGCAATCGTGGCCGCGAGCACGGAGCCGGCCACCCCGAGGAGCGCGATCCAGCGCCACTGCGCGCTGACTTGAGCCAGGTCGAGGGAAAATCCGGCATCAAATAGAAGCGGCGGCAGGAAGACGATCAGCACGAGGGTTGCGGAAACCGTCAAGATCGCCGCGCCGTAAAGGGTGGTGATGACTGCGCCGGCCAGCAAGAGCAGGAAGGGCCACGGCCAGCCGCGAAGCGATTTCACGAACTGAGCAGGTCAGGGTGAGTCTCCAGGAAACGCCAGGCCGATTCTTGATCCGGGGACATACCGTCCAGAATCGCCTCCTCGAGGGCCAGCTTGGCCCGTCCGATCCAGGGGCCGGGAGATTTGCCGGTGCGGGCCATCAGCTGCTCGCCGCTGAGCGGCGACCGGATGGCATTGATCGCCTCCGCGTCAAGTCGCGCTATGCGATCGGCCAGGTGCTCGATTTTCCGGACGTCGGGGTAGTGGCTGGCGCGCATATCGGCTCGGGCCAGGTCGAGCAGCCGGTCCAGCTCCCCGCCCGCATCGCGAACCAGGCGGCGGACGGCCCTGTCCTCCCAGCTCTCCGGGTCGTATTGGATCGGCCTCATGTGGAGTCGGACGAGGCGGGAAACGGCTTCGACCTGCTCACCCGGGAAGCGGAGGCGCTTGAGCGCATCGGCCGCCATCTTCGCACCCACATCCTGGTGGCCGATGAAGGTGATCTTCCCCTCTCGAATCTCGTGGGTGGCGGGCTTGCCGACGTCGTGCAGCAGCCCGGCAAGCCGCGTCACCGTATCACCCTGCGTCAAAGAGCAGGCGAGCAGGCCGTGACCGAAGACGTCGTGACTGTGCCAGCCCCCCTGGGTCATGCCCTTGCCCGGCTCGAGCTCCGGCAGGATACGCACCAGCAGGCCGCTGGAATCGAGCAGCTCGAGTCCCTTCAGCGCCTCCGATGCGCGAATCACCTTGACGAACTCATCCCGAATGCGCTCCATCGAAACCACCGGCGGGGTGAGGCGGTCCGCGTGCTGCCGGATGGCGGCCGCCACCTTGCCATCCAGCCCAAAGCCAAGCGTTACCGCGAAGCGCACCGCCCGAAGCATGCGCAGCGGGTCCTCGTCAAAGGTGACCGCCGGCTCCAGCGGTGTCGCGATGCGCCGCGCGACAAGGTCCGAGAGGCCCCGGCCGGTTAGATCGAGCACGGTTCCATCCCACCCCATCAACAGGGTGTTGATGGTGAAGTCCCTGCGCATCACATCGTCGAGCAGCGAGCCGGGGGTCACCTCCGGCTTCCGGCTTTCTCGCTGGTAACGTTCCACCCGCGTCGATACGAACTCAATGGCATATTCACCGACGTCCACGTGAGCCGTTCCGAAACGCTCGAAGATGACCGGCGGGTGGACCGAAGCGAGCCGGGCGAGCGCCTGTGCAAGGGCGATCGCCTGGCCGCTCTCGACCAGGACATCGACCTCCTTGATGGCAGCTTCTCGAGCGCCGCCAAGGAGCCGGTCGCGTACGTAGCCACCGACGACGAGAGCGCGCACGCCGAGGCGGCCGGCTTCGCGCTCGAGAATCTCGAAGATGGGCCGCAGCGCCGGCGGCGCCGGGGGATCAACTCGTGCCGGCATGCTTTGCGCGCAGGCGGGCGTACTCGACGGCACCGATCAAGCCGACGTCAGCGCCGAGCGCGGGCTTGACGATCCGCAGGCCGCGCCGGGCGGCTTTCCACGAGGAGTGCTCCATCGATCGATGCATCGGCGAGAGAAGCAGGCGGCCGGCGTTGATTACGCTCCCACCCAGCACGATCATGTCCGGATTGAAGAGGTTCACCAGCGTTCCCATCGCGATCCCAAGGGAAGTCCCGGCAGCCTCGAGGATCCGGACAGCCAGAGGATCGGCGCGTCGCGCCGCTCGTACCACGTCGGCTGCGTTGGGGAACTCGATCCCATGCAGCACGCTACCCACCTCGAGCGCAGCAAGCAGCCTCGCCTCGCGGGCGATGGCGGTTCCACTGGCAAGCGCTTCCACGCAACCGTTATTTCCGCAGCTGCAGAGCGGACCGCCCGGCTGGACAACGATGTGCCCCACCTCGCCGGCGATGCCGCCGGCCCCACTGTAGAGCTTGCCATCCAGGATGAGCCCGGCACCGATCCCGGTGGAGACCGTCACATAGATGAGGTTGTTGCTTCCCCGGCCCGCGCCATGCATGTGCTCGGCGAGCGCCGCCAGGTGGGCGTCGTGATGAATGTAGCTGCGAATCCCGGTCCGGCGGGTCAGGATACTGTTCAGCGGAACATTGATGAAACCGGGTAGGTTGCCCGGGCTGATCACCAACCCTTTTGCGGGATCGAGCGGACCGGGCATCCCGATCCCGAGCGCCCGCACCGAGGTCGCCTTCATCCCCTCTCCGCCAAGGACGTCCGCAACAGAATTAACGAGCGCGTCGATGACGTGGTCACGACCTCGCCCGGCGTCGGTCGGCCGGCGGACGACGGTACGCAGCCGGCCTCGCCCGTCTGACAGGGCAACCCTCAACTGGGTGCCCCCAAGGTCGATTCCCAGGTACACCTCAGCGCCACCGGGTCCGCGGCAGCGGCCGGAGCGTAACGGCGGCGATAAGTCCCCCGATAGCCAGAGCGATCGCGGTCGACACGAAGATGAGGTGATACTCGGCGATCAGCGCCTGGCGGAGATGCAGCACGTAGGTGGCGTAGCGGACCGCGAAGTCGGGCAGCAGCGTGGGAATAGGCGGAAGCAGGTGCGCCGTCGCCTGGTGAAACTGGTAGAGACCGTAGCCGGCGAGCAGGGAGAAGCCCACCAGCATTCCGAGGAGACGCATCACGATCAAAACCGCGGCTCCCGCACCACGCTGTGTTTCGCCGACTGCGTCGAGCACCGCCGCACTCACCGGGGCAATCTCGAGTCCGAGTCCCAGCCCCGTGAGCAGCAGTTCGGCGTCCGCCAGCCGCAACGGCAGCCCCAGCAGGTGGGGCTGGAGCGAGCGCTCGCTCCAGCCGGAGAGGAGGACGAAGCCCACCGCCGCGATCAGCATCCCGGCGGCCGCCACCAGGCGGTAGCTCCGCAACCGCCCCGCCAGGAAGCCACCGAGCAGCGCCCCGATCGGGATGCCGAGCATCAATCGAAAGAGCAGCAGCGCCGCCTCACGCGGGTTCATGGAAAAAACGATGGGGGACTCGGCGAGCACGGGGATGTAGACCAGTGCGACCATCAGTCCAGCCCCGGCGAGGGCATTGGTGATCGCCCCCCCCGAGAAGGAGGAGTCGCGGAACTGGCGGACATCCAGCATCGGTTGGCGCGCTCGCCGCTCGTGCCAGGCAAAGAGAAAGAAGAAGACGAGGGCGAGCGGAGCCTGCCAGAGGAAATTGGGGCCGAGCGGACTCTTTTCCGGGTCCGCCGCATAAAGCGCCAAAGTGAGCAACGCCAACCCGGCGGCGGCGAGCGCCGCGCCCAGCCAGTCGACCCTCACCACCGGGCGTGGCTCCGGTGCGACCCTTGCCTCCGGCCAGATCGCCCAGATCAACAGAGCGGCGAAGGGCAGGTTGATCCAGAAGATCCAGGTCCACCCCAGGGAGGCCGCGATCAAACCGCCCCAAAGCGGGCCGAGAACGCTGCCGATCTCCTGCAGCGCGCTCACCGTCCCCAGTACCGGTGATCGGCCGCCGGCCGGGTAGAGGTCGGCGGCGAGCGCCAGCACGATCGGCACCAGGGCACCGCCCCCGGCGCCCTGGAGCAGGCGGCCGGTAACCAGCTGCGAGAGACTGCCGGCGGTGGCGGTCAGCAGGGATCCGGCGGCGAACAGGAGCAGGCAGCCGATGAACACCCTGAGCCGCCCGAATCGGTCGCTGAGGCCACCGGCGATCGGCATGGCGGCGAGGTATCCGAGCAAGAACCCGGTGATGATCGGGGTGGCGCGCTCCAGGTGATTGACCGGAATGCGGACCGTTGTCAGCATCGGAAGGATCGCAGTCACAACCACGTAGGCATCGAGGGACGCCAGAAAGAGGCCGGCACCCGTCAGCGCCAGCACGATTCGCCGGTTAGCCGAGCGGGGGCGGAGTGACTGAAATGGGCTGATCATGGTTGGAGAAGTCGAACGTCACGGCTGCCGGGCGGGTGGCGTCGAAGAGGTTGCCGCTGAGGCGAGCCCGCCACAGTGTATTCGCCGGGGACTCGATCCAGTAGGTGGCGCGGTAGGCGCCGTGATCCCGGATCAAGCTCAGAAGCTGGTGCATCCGCGCTGCCGCAACCGCGCCGCTCACCGGATAGGTGTCGTGCCCGTCAACCGATTCCTTTTGTCCGAGGCTGGGAGACTTCGTTTGCTCCATCGCCTTGAAGAGTCCCAGCTGCGGATCGAAGAGGCTTCTTGGATCGAAGAATTGCGCGACCTGGGAGGCGCTGAGGCGCTGCCAGCCTCCGGTGATCGACTTCAGGTAGATCGCGGAGCCGCTGAAGATGACCTCGACCTCGTAAAGGAAGCCTCCCTGGCGCAGGTCCACGGTCGCGCGCAGGTCAGGAGGGTGGACCTCACCGGCGGCCGCCTGCACCGGCTCGTTGCTTCCAGTCTCGCCGGTGATCTGCATCCGGAAATGAAAGCCGTGCAGCCGGGCCATCCGCTCGCTCGTCTGCTGCAGCAGCGGAGCAGCCGCCGGTGGAGCGCTGTCGCAACCGGCGAGCGCTGCCACGATCAGCGCCACGCTGCAGGCAGCACTGAAACCCGGCATTCAATCCCTCAGGATACGGTCATCTCCGACGCGCCGCGTGATCTTCTGTGCGTCCAGCCACTCGAGCAGCGGCAGCACATACCGGCGGCTAGACTGGAGCAGGTCTCGAGCGGCAGCGACAGAGAGGCCGGTAGTCGTTCCAAGCTGCGTCCTGAAGCGCACCACCGCCTGATCGACCGCTGCGCGCGAAAACACAACCTCGTCATTTACGCGGACGAGCTGCTCCTCGTCGAGAAGGTGCTGGAGTAGCGGCGGCGTCAGCCCGTAGCTCCGGCGGAGCTCATCCAAAAGTGGCGGGGTGAAGGGGTGCGCCTCCAGGGCGCTGCGGATCGCGGCGGCCGCATCCTTCTGCTCCCTGGAAAGCTCGGGCCGGTGGCCGGCAATCGCCACCTCGGCCGCCGCCTCGACCAGCACCCCCTCCGCCTGGAGCTCCGCCAGCAGTGCCTGGAACGCCGGAGGTCCGAGGCCGGTGCGATTGCGCAGGACCTCCCTGGGCATCCCCCGGCGGAGAGGCTCGGCTCGGTGAAATGCGACCAGCGTCTGCCTGACGACGGTATCGAGGCGGCGAAACGACTCCAGGGCCAGCAGCAGTGAGCCCAGCCGGCGGATCCGGCCCTCGACCGCGAGCTGCTGGAGGATTGGCGCCAGCGCCTCCGGCGAGAGGGCGAGCCCGCGCGCGAGGGCGCCGATTTCGGTGCCGGCGGGATGCTTGGCGAGCTCGAGCTGCACCCTCGTCTGCGGGTCGCCCGCCTCCCTGGAAACCAACTCCTCGAGCACCAGGCGATCCCGACGCCGATGCCGCCGTGGAGCGGAATCGACGATCACTCCACCAGCCAGCGTCGTGGGTGGCGTCGGCAACCTCATGATGAAGCGATCCCCGGCGAGCGCCACCGCCGGCTCGGTGGCGAAGAGCTGAGCCCAGCCGACCTCGCCGGGAGCGAGCTGGTCGCTGTCGAGCAGGTTCACCTCGACCGGTATCTCCGCCGTCTCGTGATACATGAGCAGCCTCGCCCGGTGGCGAATTGGATGCGGGGACGAGGCCAGAACCGTCAGCCGCGCGTCCATCCGCCGGCTGCTTCCCATGCTTCCCGGAATCACGAGCACATCTCCGCGGCGGACCTCGTTACGATCTACGCCGGCGAGGTTCACCGCAGTCCGGCTCCCGGGGAGCGCTTCCTCGACCGGACGGTTGTGCTGCTGGAGTCCCCGAATGCGCACCCGTCGATCTCCGGGAAGGATCGCCAGCTCGTCACCCTGGCGCAGGGCGCCGCCGACCAGTGTCCCGGTGACCACGGTGCCAAAGCCGGGCATGCCGAACGCCCGGTCCACCGGGAGGCGGGGACGGCCGAGGTCCGGCCTCGTCATGGTCGTCTCCAGCTCGGCGTCGAGCGCCTGACGCAACTCCATAAGTCCCTCGCCCGTGGTGCTCGAGACCGCGACGATGGAGGCGTTCCTCAGGCTAGACGGCTGCAACATGGAGGAGACCTCTTGCTCGATGAGCCTGAGCCAATCGCGATCGACCAGGTCAGATTTGCTGAGCACCACGACTCCATGCTGAATCCGCAGCAGGTCGATGATCGCAAGATGCTCACGCGTCTGCGGCATCGGACCTTCGTCCGCCGCGATCACGAGCAGAACGGCATCCATTCCGTGGACGCCGGCCAGCATGTTCTTGAGGAAGCGCTGGTGCCCCGGAACGTCGACCAGGCCAAGGTGCCGCCCGCTGGGGAGATCCATGTAAGCGAAACCGAGATCGATTGTCATGCCCCGTCGTTTTTCTTCATCGAGGCGGTCCGGGTCGATCGCGGTAAGTGCCTTTACCAGCGTCGACTTACCGTGATCTATGTGGCCCGCGGTGCCGACGACGAACGAGTCGGCGGCTCGAAGGATGGTCACGAAACAGCCGTCCGGATGGCGGCAAGCAGGGCATCATCCTCGCCCTCCAGCACGGTGCGGGGATCGAGGACGACCCGGCCGTCGTGGACGCGCGCAATCACCGGCAGGGTCTGCCGGCGGAGTGCATCCAGGACGGCGCCGGCACGGCTTTTCGGCAGCTTGAGCGCCAGCAACGTCGTCGGCAGGCGCTCGCCTGGAAGCGAGCCACCGCCCACCGTCGATTCACCCGGCTCGAGCTCCGTTGTCACCCCATCCTCTTCAAGGCGGCTCTTCCAGGCAGCGGCACGATCAGCGATCTTCCCGGGTGCCAGCGCGATCATGCGCCAGACCGGCAGCAAAGAGTACGCCTGTGTCAGGTAGAGGTCGAGGGTGGCGAGCAGGGCGGCCAGCGTCATCTTGTCCACCCGCACCGCGCGGGCCAGGGGGTGCTTGAGCACAGTCGCGATCAGCGTCGCGCGACCCAGCAAAAGACCGGCCTGCGGACCCCCAAGCATCTTGTCGGCGCTACAGGCGACCAGGTCGACGCCGGCGGCAATGCTCTCCTGAACGCGAGGCTCCGGCGCCAGGCCAAAGGGCGCGGAGTCCAGCAACGCACCGCTGCCAAGGTCCTCGAGCAGGAGAACACCATGCTGTTGGGCCAGGACGGCGAGCTCCTTGAGCCCCGCGTTTTCGGTGAAGCCGACCACCTGGAAGTTGCTGGTGTGGACCTTCAGTATGGCTGCCGTCTTCGGAGTGATTGCGGCCTCATAGTCTTTTACGCGGGTTCGATTGGTCGTCCCCACTTCGACCATCCGGCTTCCGGAGAGCCGCATGATCTCCGGCATTCGAAAGGCGCCCCCGATCTCGACCAGCTCCCCTCTCGAAACGATCACCTCGCGACCTCGCGCCAGCGCTGTCAGCATCAGGAGGGTGGCGGCGGCCCCATTGTTGACCACGGCGGCGTCCTCCGCGCCGGTCAGGTATGTGAGCACAGGACTGACGGCATCGTGGCGAATCCCGCGCCGACCAGTGCCCGGGTCGATCTCTAGGGTGGCGTAGCCCCGAGCTATGCGGTGGGCCGCCTGCGCGGCCTCCTCGGCGAGCGGGGCGCGACCGAGGTTTGTGTGCAGAATCACGCCGGTGGCATTGATGCAGGCGCGAAGGGCCGGCTGACGCAGCGCCTCGATGATTGCCTCGACGCCTTTCCAGCGGTCGGACGCATCGCTGACGGAGCCGCTCTCACGCTCCTGGCTCAGGACCTCCTGGATTGCATACAGGACGAGCGCCCGACCATGGGCCCGGACCAGGGCGTCGGGGGCATCCTCCAGCAGGCGGTTGACGCTCGGCAGGGTCCGCAGCTTTGCCATCAGGGAAAGCCCGGGACCGGATCAGGCCAGGAGCAGGTTGCGAAGCACGATCGATCCGACGATCAGCAGCAGGAACATGAGCCCCGCCGTGATTGCGATCCGCCGGAGGTCGGAGCGAAAGTAGGGGACGCGCTCCAGTGGGATCGAAGCGTCCTGGGGCGGGAGGCCGGCAGGCGATGTCCGCGCCCTGGCTGCTCGTGGCACGGGGCGCGACGCTGGAGTTGGGCGCGCCGCGGGCGGAGGCGTTGCCGCAACAACCGGGTCTACGGGAGATGCCAGCGGCCCGGAGGCAGAGGGGCTGCGTCCAGGAGGGCGGCCGCCCCGCTGCGGTTTTTTCGGCTGGGGTCTCTTGTTCTTCTTCGCCATGTCCCGAACTTAAGGCAAGGAGTTTAGCGCGAAAGTGGATAAGCGCTTGACAGGTCCAACAGGCTGTGTTAAAAATCCACCCGGGTACAAGATATAGCGTACCCCAAGCCGCGAGCCAACAAGGGCCAGATTCCTGCAGCCGTCCTGCCATCGCCGCTGCAATGCCCCTCCTCATCTGGTCCTTGTTGTTCGTCCGGGCCGTTAAGCCCCCGAGTGTCAAACGTTGAAGCGGAAGAGGCAAACGTCCCCGTCCCGCATTGCGTAATCCCGCCCTTCCATGCGGATCTTGCCGCGCTCCCGGGCCGTGGCGTACGACCCGGCTTCCACCAGGTCGTCGTAGGAGACGATCTCCGCTTTGATGAAGCCGCGCTCGAAGTCGCTGTGGATGACGCCGGCCGCCTCCGGGGCTCGTGCTCCATTACGAACCGTCCAGGCACGGACCTCGGGCTCACCGGCGGTGAGAAAGGTGAGCAGGTTGAGCAGCCTGTAGGCGGCCGCAATGAAGGCATTGAGCGCCGGTTCCTTGAGGCCGACATCCTCAAGAAAGGCGGCCGCCTCGTCTTCCGGCAGCTCCCCCACATCTGACTCCAGCCGCGCTGATAGAGCGATCCAACCGGCTCGTTCGGCCTCGGCCTCAGAGATGACAGCTCGGAGCTCCGGGGTCTCCTTGCCAATCTGGTCCTCGGAAACGTTGGCAACGTAGATCACGGGCTTGGCAGTCAGGAACGAGTAGCTCTTCAGCAGCTTCGCCTCGTCCGGCTCGAAGGTCATGGTTCGGATCGGCTTGCCCTGGTCCAGGTGTGCCGCGACCCTGTCTAGCAGCTGAAGCTCCTCCTGCTCTTTGGCTCCGGGCCTGAGCCGGGCGCTGGTGCCGATCTTCTCGCGCCGCTTGTCCACCACCTCGAGATCAGCGAGTCCCAGCTCCAGGTTCACCATGGCGATATCGGCCCGGGGGTCGAGTCGGTCACTGACATGCGGGATGTTTGGGTCGCGAAAGCAGCGCACGACCATCGCGATCGCGTCCAGCTCTCGGATATTCGAGAGGAACTGATTCCCCATCCCCTCGCCCCGACTCGCACCTGCGACCAGGCCGGCCACGTCGACGAATTTCATCACGGTCGGCGTCACCTTTTTTGGGTGATACATCTCCGCGAGAACCTTAAGACGGGCGTCTGGCACCTCCACCATGGCGGTGTTCGGCTCAATCGTGCTGAAGGCATAAGAAGCGACTCCCACCCCGGCGCGGGTGAGCGCATTGAAGAGTGTCGACTTGCCCACATTGGGGGGTCCCACCATGCCGACGCCAAGTGCCATCTCGAGAAAGGTTAAAGGGCGGAGGGGCGCGGAGGCGCGCCCTCCAGGGAGTTGCCGACCGGTGTCAGCGCGTTAGCGGGTCATCGGAGTCGAACTGGGACGGGCTGTAGCCGCTCGGAAAGCGGTAAGCGAGCTCTTCTGTCGTTTCGTCAAAGGCATCGGGGTCGTAATCGTCATAGAGGTTGCCGCCCGTGATCATCTTTCGCTCCTATGCCGTGACCGGCTCGGCGACCGGTTTCGGCGTTTCGTTCGCCGCTTCGCTTCGCGGGCTGAGCATCTGCATGACGTCGACGATTACCTCCGTGGTGTACCTGCGCAGGCCATCCTTGCCGTCCCACTCGTGACTGCGGAGCTTGCCTTCGGCGTAGATCAGCTTTCCACGGGTGAGATATTCCTGGCAGATTTCGGCCAGCCGCCCAAAGGCCACGAGCGAGTGGTACTGGACATCCTCCACTCGCGCCCCGTCCTCGTCTTTGCTGTGGGTGCTGGTTGCCAGGCGCAGCTTGGCGATTGAAAGGCCCTTGGGGCTGGTGACGATTTCCGGATCGCGCGTGAGGCGGCCGACTAACGTTACCCGGTTGACCAATTTATGTTCCCTCCGATTGAAATGGCGGCTGTGAATGGCGTGGGAAGTCTTTCGCTATCGATCACCCCCTTTGAGAGATTCCCGAAAGCAGCGGTAACGGATCGACCGGCATGCCGGCGATGCGCACCTCGAAGTGAAGGTGCGGCCCGGTGCTGTTTCCACTGGACCCCATCAGGGCGATCAGCTGGCCATCGACGACCCGGTCGCCGGTGTGGACGAGCGGGAGATCCAGGTGGCCGTAGAGCGTGCTCAACCGTGGGTCGCGCGTAACGACCATATAGAGGCCATAACCGCCGCGCTGCCGGGTAACCAGAACGGTTCCTGAGCAAGCGGCATAGATAGGTGAGTCGATTGGCCCAGCAAGGTCGATACCGCTGTGGAAGTGGTGGCTCGAGCAGGCATCCGACCAGGGCTCGATCTCGAGGGCGGTACAACCAAAGGGTTGGGTGAGGGTCGCATGATGAGCGGGAACGACCAGTCCACCCGGGCTCTCGCGTTGAGCCTCGACCAGCATGGCGGCCATCACCAGGGGCAGCAGCATCACGGCCAGAACCAGGACCAGTACCGGGCGGCGCCAGGACCACGCCAGCCAGCCGAGGCGTGCGACGCCCAGCACGGTCATGCCCCGGCCTTTGCCGCCATCGCTCCCTTAACAGCCGTTTTGGCAAAACCCTCCAGGAAGTGCTCGGTTTTCGAACCCAGGTGTGCCGAGGCGTTCATCAATCCTGGGACCTTGATCAGCAGGTAGAGCACGGCAAGTCCGTAGAGGGCCTCGACCGGGCTACCGTTGAGCTCGCTGGCGAAGAGGCTGGCAAGGCGAAGAACCAGGACCTGCGCAAACTGCATGAACACGGTCAGCAGGAACAGGCGCAGCCAGGATTGCGCGTAGCGTTTCGTCTCCGGAAGGATCATGCACAGCGCCGCCAGCGGAGCGATCGCAAGCAGCACAGACAGCAGGGCGAACCGAACGACATAGGTGAGCGCCACGATCACGAGCATCACGACGATCGCAAGCCGAACGATGACCTGAAAGAGGGGCAGCCCGAAACCGGCGGTAAGGGTCGTGACCCAGGGCAGCCGGGTCGGCCCCCCGGGGAAGGGCTGCGTCCAGACGGCGTGGACCAGGGCATTGTTCAGATCGATCGCCATCTGGCCGAAGACCAGCGCGAAATGGCCCATACCGATCGCCGCCAGCGTCCGCGGAAGGATCGCCTTGAGGGTGTAGTGAGCCCGGAACCCGCGTTCCCACTGGCTTCGCAGAAAGGAGTAGGTAAAGACCAGCACCAGCAGGACGTCGCCGAGAGCCAGGGTCAGGTGGAACATTGCCTGGATCGCCGGGTCGTCTGTCAGCGGCCGGGCGGAAAAGGTCGAGACATCGTGAGTGCTGAGCAGGTAGGTCTCGACCATCCCCGAGACCGACTGATAGACGTCGTTGACCAGGCTGGAGAAAAACCCCGTGACCAGGCCGGAAAAGATCTCTAGCATGCGATCCGGCTCCGGCAGACGGCTGCACTAATGGTTGACCGAGTCCACGAGCACATGGACGAGCAGTCCGGCCATCTCCACACCGATGGTGCCGAAGACAATCCGGCCGATCCAGCGCTTGGCTTCCATCACGCTGCGCGGTTCGATCGCGATCATCTTCCAGATGAAGGCGAACACAAAGGCGAGGGCCCCGATGCTGCCGGTGAGCCCCTGCGCGTAACCGGTCCAAACCTCGATCAGGTGTTTCAACTGGTCCATCAGTGCCGCTGCTCCATCTCGGGGACGACCCGGTCCCTCAAGTAGCGTTCGACGCCACCGATCAAACCCTGGAGGATGTCCCACTGGCCTGCGACCAGCCTGCGGTCATGGCGGCCAAGCTGGCTGATCCAGTCGGCATTCAGGCCCGATGAAGCAGGCGTCGCCACCGGCCGGGGGGCGGCAGCCCTGACCGGCGCGGAGGGGTCTGGGGGCTGGCGGGGGCGGAACGGGCAGCAGGAGGCTGGGCGGCGGAACGAGCGCGTGGCGATGCGGTTGCATCGCGAGGTGCAGTCCGATCCCGGTGAAAGCCGCCAGTACAGTGATCTCGCCGCCGATCAATACCAGTTTCCAGGGTGCGGGCATGCTGGGCTCCTCGATCGAATTTGCGCTGATGCGCGCATCCTGACACAGATCAGTGTATTTGTCAAGACGAAACTACAGGCCATGGTCGGGGCTCGACGAGTACGGACAGGCTCGGCTAAAGGGAGTTCTTCAGAGCAGCGGGTAGGTCGCCGAGGCGAAATTGGTAGCCCAGCCCACCAGCGCGCGAGCTCGCCCGGCGGCCCTGAAGCAGGAGGTCGGATTGCCGTCCGAGCGCCAGCCGGAGCAGCGCGGCAGGCGCGGGCATCACGGACGGACGGTGCATGGCGCGGCCGATCTCGCCCGCCACCTCCCTCTGCCGCCTCAGGTCAGGCGCAACCGCGTTCAGGGGACCGCTGACCGACTGGTTTTCCAGCGCCAGGCGGTAGAGCGAGACCAGGTCGTCGATATGAATCCAGGTGAACCACTGGGAACCACTGCCCAGAGGACCGCCGGCGAAGGCGCGGAAGGGCAGCACCATGAGGCGAAAGGCTGGCGCTTCGCGAGCGAAGACCAGCGCGGTGCGCATCAACACCACGCGCACGCCGAGCGATTCGGCCCTCAGCGCAGCTGCCTCCCACTGCTCGCAGACGCCCCCAAGGAAGGAATCACCCGGACCGCTTTTCTCGGTCACCATCTCCTCGCCTCGATCCCCGTAGTAATCGATGCCTGAGGCACTGACCAGGACCTTTGGGCGCTGTCCAGCCGGCGCCCGCTCGAGCGCCCGGACCAGCGCGCCGGTCGCCTCCAGCCGGCTCCGCAGGATTTCCTCCATGCGATGCCGGGTCCAGCGGCCGGATCCGATGCTCGAACCGGCCAGGTTGACGACGGCGTCCGCCTGGCCGATCAGAGCCAGCCACTCGCCCGTTTCCGAGCGCGGATCCCACTGGACGATCCGGACTCCGGCGCGCGCCTGGCTGGCGGCGCCTCCGCGGCTCAGCGCGATCACCTCGTGGTTGCCGGCCAGCAGGCTCTCACTGAGATGGCGGCCGATGAAGCCGGTGCCGCCCGCGATCACGACTTTCACACCACTAAATATGCTGGACTCGCGAAGCGCAGGCAGCTATCGGGTGAGCACCCGAGATCAGAGGCTATGCCTTGAAGCCGCTGATCCGCCGCTCGTTGCGGGCCTGCTCCAGCCCCTGCCGCGCCTGCGCGATCAACGCATTCCGGTCGTCCTTGCCGGCGACGGTGGCTCCGACGGCGATGTTCACGGCCAGGCGGATGATTTCGCCCGACTGGCCACCGGCGTAAGGATGCTCTTCGAGGGCGACACGCAGTTGGTCGCCAAGCCGCACTGCGATCGCCCGGTCACCTTCGGGGATGAGCAGGCAGAACTCGCCATCCTGGACCCGGCCAACCGTGTTGACGCGCCGGGTCTTGGCCCGGATAACGGCCACGAACTCCCGCAGGATCCGGCCCAGCCCCGCCTCGCCGTATTTCCCCCGCAGCACCTCATAGGAATCGATCTCGAACATGATGATGGCAAGGTTATGGTTGAAGCGCGAGGCTCGGCTGATCTCCCGGTCGAGGAGCTCATCCATGAAGCGGCCGCTGTAGGCACCCGACTGAGTGTCGAGAAGCGCCGATTGCTCCGCCTGGATCAACTTGCGCCCCATCACGATGGCATAGAGTCCCTCTTCCAGCAGGCTCGACAGCGAGCTCATCGGTTCGTCGAGGTCGTCGCGCGGCCGGTCGTAGCCGACCACGATCGCTCCGAACGACTCGTGGCCGTCCCTCGCCGGTATCGGTAGACCCACAAGGCTCCCTACCGAGACGGCTTCCTCGGTCAGGTAGCGGGACCAGGCGCTCTTCGCGATATCGGGAACGGTGACCGGGCGGTCGGCGTGCTTGACCCATTCGGCGATGCCTTCCAGCAGGCGCCGCTTGGGAGCAACAAGCTGATCAGGATTCGGTTGGTCGTAGCCCGACGCCAGGTCTGAGCCGTTGTCATCCATCAGCAGCACCAGCGCGTAATCGGCCCTGGTCAGGTAGATGACCGCGTCGACCAGGTGCTGGCAGAGGGTCTGCGCATTTGACTCAGCGATCTGCGACTGCAGTCGGCGAAGCGCGTGGGACACGCGCTCCTTCGCCTGCATCTCGGAAAGCAGGTTGAGCCCGACCGAGACCAGCTCGCCCGCGCCGAGAAGTTTTTCGGCTTCGTGCTCCGGCACCGCGTCGGCAGCCTGGATGAGGTCATCGGGAAAGACCTTGAGCCGAAAGGCGAGCTCAGCGAGTTCCTCTACCGAGTTGGGAGCGAATTTAACCGCCGGACTGACGACGGCACCGACCTGCGCCGACTTCTCATTTCGGATCGGAGCGACCAGGTGGCCGACGCCCGATTTGCAGACTGCCAGGGTCTCCTGATCGCGCTTCAGGAACTCCGGGTCGTGGTAGAGGGGGCAGACCCTACGTTCCTGCAGCAGACGGCAGTAGCGCGGATACTCCTCCACCGGGGTGAGCGGATGGGCCTCGAGGTCGAAAACCTGGAGCTTCAAGCCCGTGGACGCCTGGAACCGGTCGACCATTCGCCCGAATTCGGCGCTGCCGATCAGGGGGGCTAATTCGCCCTCTAGTGGTTCGTCCTCCATGTTCGTTGGCCGTGCGCCGATGGCACGGTTTGATCCTCGAGAGCAACAACGGTGTAACGGGCCAAAACCTGTCGCCCGTCCGACCGGTCAGCGAGTTCAGGCTGAATTCGGCCCGACGGGCCGGCCGGGCGCGGTTTGAGAGGCCACCGCCGGTAGACTGGGGCGGTGCTTTCCACCCGGCTGCTGACCAAGCGGTACGGGTCGCTGACGGCCGTCGAAGACCTCGACCTGGAGGTCTCAAGTGGCGAGCTCTTCGGCTTTCTCGGGCCTAACGGGGCGGGTAAGACCACCACCATCAAAATGCTCGTCGGCCTGCTACGGCCCAGCTCGGGCAGCGCGCGGGTGGCCGGTTTCGATATCCTGGCCGACCCCGAACAGGCCAAGGCGCGCATCGGTTACGTCCCCGACTCGGCGACGCTCTACGACAAGCTGAGCGCGCGAGAGTTCCTCGAGTTCTCAGGCGACCTCTATCACCTTCCACGCGCGCTCCGGAATCGACGCATAGATGCGCTGCTCAACCTCTTTGGTCTTGCCGACCGCGAACGCGATTTCCTCTCGGGCTTCTCGCGGGGGATGCGCCAGAAGGTCTCGCTGGCGGCGGCGCTGCTTCACGATCCACAGGTGCTCTTTCTCGACGAGCCAACCGTCGGCCTCGACCCACAGAGCGCCCGCCAGATGAAGGACATCCTCGAAGACCTTTGCCGCGAGGGTAAGACCGTCTTCTTCTCGACCCACATCCTGGAAATTGCCGAGCGTATGTGCACCCGACTGGCGATCATCAATCGCGGCAGGCTGGTGGCTGTGGGAACCCTGGAGGAACTGCGCCGGCAGGCCGGCGCGGAGAGTCAGTCGCTGGAACAGATCTTCCTCGAACTGACCGGTAGTAAGGAAGAGGACGTGGGGGCGGTGCTGCGCGGGCTCGAGGGCTGAGCTTGCGCAACCTTGGCCGTAGCGTCAGCTTCGGACTCTTCCTCTGGCGGACGCAGCTCATCATGTTTCTCAACCAGACAGTCAGGAGTCGGAAGCCGGGACGGCTAATCGCGGTCCTCGGCGGCGGGCTCGTCCTGCTGATCCTGTGGGGCTGGGAAGGCTTCGTTACGGCGCTCGCGCTGCAGGCCTCCCACCACGTTCGATTCGATCTCGATGTGGCCCGGCTCTTCAGCCTCGGCTTCTTTGCCTATACGGGAGTATTGGTCTTTTCCAGTCTGGTCTTCAGCCTCAACGCGCTGCTGCTCAATCCTGACCTGGATCTTCTTCTCGTTTCTCCACAGCCGGTGGAGGCGGTGCTGGCCGGCCGCATGGTGGTGCAGTTCCTGCGGCTGCTCGTGCTCAGTCTGCTGTTCACCTTTCCCGCGCTGCTCGTCATCTCAGTGGGCAGCCACAACCCCGGCATCCTGGTCGGCTTCGCCACCCTGTTCGTCCTCTATCCGGTCTGGCCGGTCGTGATCATCTCGCTGGCAACACTGTTCCTGGTGCGCTTCATTCCCGCGGGCCGCGGCAAGGAGATCGTCACCGTGCTCAGCCTTGTTTTGGCGCTGGGAATCAACCTGCTCAACTTCCTCTTCAACCCGGCCCTCCGCCCCGGAGGGCTTCGCGGCCGGCGCGGCGCTTCCCCCAACCTGCCCGATGTCCCATTCGCGACCGGGCCATTCACCCCGCCGGGGTGGGCCGGGCGCAGCGCCGCGGCCATCCTCGCCGGCCACTGGCTGCCCGCCGCCGGATGGCTCCTGCTGCTGCTCACCGTTTCGCTGGCCCTCTTCGCCGTCGGTTCCCGCCTAAGCGGGCGCCTCTACCTTGCCGGCTGGATCGCCGCCGTGCCGCCACGGCGCCACCCGGGCGGCGCGGCCCTGGCACGCCGTCACGGCCGGGCGATTCCGCTGCTCGACCCCGTCGTCTCGGCTATCGTCATCAAGGACTGGCGGATGCGCACCCGAGACATCGCGCAACTGGCTCGATTCGCCATGCCGGTGATCTTTCTCTTCGTTCTCTTCGGTTTCCGTTCCACGCGGCTGCTCGACTCCGTGCGCTCGCTGGGCGGTGGGCCGGTCGCGGCCACCCTGGCTCTGCTACCCTCCTGGGTCTTGCTGCTCTCCCTGAGCAGCGCCCTTGGGCTTACCGCGGTCAGCCTGGAGGGTCGCAGCATCTGGATCTACAACGCTTCCCCGAACACGGTGCTCCGCATGCTTCAGGCTAAATGCTGGTCAGTCGCCCTGCCAACCGCCCTCGCCGTCAGTATCGCCGCCGCCATCACCGAGTCCCTGGTTCACCCGGGCTGGCTGTGGGCGGTGACCGCGACCGGGCTGGCGCTGGTGCAGGCGCTGGCCGTCACCAGCCTGATGGTTGGAATCGGGGCCTTCTTCGCGCGCTTCGATTGGACTGACGTGAGGCGCATGCTTCACCCACTAGCGGGGCTCCTTGGGATCATCGGCTTCCTTGCCGTGGTGGGCGCCAGCGCACTGCTGATGGCGATCGCCGTGGCGCTCTCGAGCGCCGCCAACCTGCCGCTGCCGGCCACCTGGCTGGCGGCCATCGTGCTCTCCGCCGGTGGCGCGATCGTCGCCGCAACATTCGGGCTCCTGCTCAGCGCGGCACGCCTCCGACGGCTGGAACCCGGCTAGCCCTCGACCTCCCCGGGGAGGTCCTCGACAGCGCCGACGGCGGCAACCGCCCGGCGAAAGGCGCCGACCCGGTGATGATGGCGGCAGCGAGCTTCGTAGGTGGCGGAGCCGCCGATCACGACCAGTGGCCCGTCGGCCGGGGCGGGAAAACCATCGACCAGGCGCTGGGTCCTTGTCGCCTGGTGAGAGCCGCATCCGGGGTACTGGCAGGACGCCTGCAGCTTGGTCAGCCTATCCGCCTGCGCCGCGAGCAGCGGCATGGGACCGAACGGGCGGTTCAGGAAATCGAGATCGAGTCCGGCCACGATCACGTGCAGGCCACGGTCAGCCAGCTGGCCGACCAGGGGGACGATCTCAGCGCCGAAGAATTGCGCCTCGTCGATCCCGACGACTCGTGTTTCGTTGCGGAGCTGCTGGCCGATCGCCCCGACGTCGGGTACGGCGATCGCTGGGAAGCGCACGGCCCGGTGCGAGGCGACCGCCTCGATCGCGTATCGATCATCGATGGCCGGCTTGAATGCCTGGATCGCCGCCCCGGCGTAGCGCTCCTGGTCCAGGCGCCGGATCAGCTCCTGGGTCTTACCGCTGAACATGCAACCGGCAATCAGGTCCAGGCTCCCCGACGGTTCCTCGAACCAGCCTTCCTGGAAATCGGCGTTCCGCGCCGCGGGGCTGTGATGGCGCCGGCACACAGGTAGAAAGCGATCGGCCTCCCCCTCGCCCGCCTGGAAACGCTGGCTGCGGCTCGCCAGGTTTCTGCAGCCCGGCTTGGCACAGACGCCGTCGTCCAGCTTGACCGCCACGTCCGCGCTGCAGAGCAGTTCCGGGATAGGGCCCTTCGGCTTGCCGCCATAGTCGAGCTCCCATCCGGCCACGACGACGTCGACGCGATGGGTGGTGGCCAGCGCGTTGGTGACCTCGACCAGGTCCGAGTCGTACTCCTGCCCGTCGTCGATCACCACCAGCTCGGTCTGCGGTTCGAGTGAGTCCAGCAGCCGAGCCCCCAACGGGGCCGCTGCCAGGCTTTGCGTCCGGCGCCCCTGGCGCGTAGCTCGTTCCGCCTCGGCCTCGAGCTTTTTCGTCTTTCCGGAGTGTGTCGGACCCGCGTAGACGGTCAGGGAACCGAGCCGCCGCCGCTCCCGATCTTCACGGTAGACCTCAGAAATCACGACGGTTCCGGCCACATCCCTGAATAATTATCGTTGATGTCACCGGAGCTTCCACCTGGCGAGATGAGCGACGACGAGCTCGCCTCGCGCGTGCGCCAGCTCATGGCCGAGATGGTCCCCCTGGAGGCCTCACTCGGCCACCTGAGGGCGCAGATGCAACAGGTGGTAAGCGAACAGAGGAAGCGCGAGCGGCGCGAGCACCTGAGGGCGAGGATGCAGGTGCGAACCACGCTTGCCCAGGGTGAGCTGGCAAGCCTGCAGCAGATCGCCGAGAGTTCCAACGACCTACTGGCTGCGGATACACCGCTTGCGGGTCTTCGCTTCTATCGCGACAGCGGGACGGAGATCGGACTCGGCTACGCGACCGCACGCGCCCCCAGCGTCTTCATGACCAACGGCGGCAGCACGCAAGCCGTGACAACCATTGCCGAAATCCGGAGCCGTTACCTGGACGGTTGGGATTTCGGGACGGCGTCCCACCCTGGAGTCCGCATCCATATCCCCAACACCAGGACTGAAAAAGTGGTCCAGGCGTCGGAGGTGTTCGTCAGTCCGAAGGCCCGGTGATCCGCTGCGCGGCCCCTCTCACCAGCCGCGCTCGACCCAGGCGCTCAGCTGGCCACGCTCGTCGCCGATCGTGGTTGGTTTGCCGTGGCCGGGTAGTACCCGGGTCTCAAGCGGCAGTGAGAACAGCCGGTCGCGAATGCTTGCGATGATGGTCGGGAAGCTGCCTCCCGGACCACTCGTATTGCCCGGCCCACCAGGGAACAGGGTGTCGCCGGTAAAGAGGAGGTCCGAAAGAAGGAAGCAGAGGCTTCCGGGCGTGTGGCCCGGTGTGTGAAGTGTCACCAGCTCGTAGGGACCGAAGCGAAACCGATCACCGTCGCGTGCCTCGACGTCGGGGCTGAGCGGCATCATTCCGGCGTCCCCCGCGTGGCAGGTGAAGAGCGCGCCTGTGGCCCGACGCACCGCTGCCACCGCCTGGACATGATCTGGATGCCAATGCGTCGTAAGGATGTGGCTGACCGAAAGGCCATCCAGCTCGCCAAGGATCCGGTCAGCATCATTGGCGGCGTCGATGACGAGCGCCTGATTGCTTGCGGGGTCACTCAGGACGTAGACATTGTTGTCGTAGGGCTCGACTGATAGCGAGCTGAGGCGGAACACCAGTCCAGTTTAGGGAGGCGGGCGAGCCTCCGGCCCGTCCCTAGAATGAATTTTTGTGGCGGAAGGACGGCGTATCGGCATGCACATGCGGACCGGTCGAGGTCTGGACAAGGCAATCGAGACCATCCGGGCCCTGCAGCTGAAGTCCGTCCAGATCTTCACCGACAACCCGAGTGCCTGGCGCTCGGCCCCGGTCGATCCGAAAGCGACGGCCGCCTTCAAGGCGGCACTTACGGAGCTGGATGTGCGGCCGGCGATGACGCACGCCATGTACCTGATAAACCTGGCAGGCCCCAATCCAGACTTTCAGAAGAAGTCGCGCAAGGCGTTGGCCGCCGAATTGCGGCGGGCGGAATCGTATGGGTGCGCCTATGTCGTCACCCACGTTGGAAGCCACATGGGCGACGGCGCCCAGGCGGGCATCGACCGGGTCGTGGCTGCCCTGGATGAGGTCCTCACCCAGACTGCGGACTGCCCGACCGTCTGTTTACTGGAGACATCCTCGGGAGGCGGCGCCTACGTCGGGGCCAATTTCGAAGACCTGGCGCAGATCCTCGGACGCCTGACCCAGCATGGCGACCGAATCGGTGTCTGCTTCGATACCGCGCACGTCTACGCATCGGGCTACGACGTCGGCGGCGAGGAGGGTATGCGCAAGACCCTCGACCAACTCACGGCGATTATTCCCGCGCAGCGTGTGCGCGCCTGCCACTGCAATGACACCACGGTCCCACTCGGTGGCAAGGCGGACCGCCACCATCAGATCGGCAAGGGCAACATCGGCCTGGAAGGTTTTCGGGCCCTGCTCGCCTACGAGCCGCTGGCTCACTGCGCATTCGTGCTGGAGACTCCCGGCGAGGAAATGCTGGAGGGTCTCGAAAACCTGAACACCCTTCGCGGCCTGGCGCGAGAGTGACGCACCCGCGGCTCGAGGCGGTGCTCTTCGACTACGGGCATACCCTGATCCATTTCGATGAACGCCCCCACTCCGCGCTCATCTCAGCCTACGAGCGGATCAACCATCTACTCGAGCAAACGCTATCCCGGGAGGTTCCAGCCGCCGAGATCCTGATCGAGCGCGTCTCCATTGCAGTCGACGACGCGATCCAGCGTGACTACGCGCTGGGACGCGAAGAAGAGGTCGAGATCGCCGCCATCTACGACCGGGCATTGCGCGCGCTGGATTTGGAACTCGAACCGGATGTGATCGAGCGCGTCATGGAGATGGAGCAGGACGGGTGGCTCAACAGTGTTCACGTCGGCCCCCATGTGGTCGAAACCCTGCGCTGGCTCCGCTCGGTCGGGCTACGACTCGGAATCGTTTCCAATGCTGCCTACCGGCCGGAGCTGATGCGACGACAAGTCGGCATCCTTGGCCTGGCCGGCTATTTCGACGGGCTGACATTCTCCTCGGCGGTCGGAGTCCGCAAACCGCACCCCCGGATCTACTATGACGCGCTTCGGAAACTTGGAGTCATGCCCGCCGCGACCCTCTTTATCGGCGACCGCGTGCGGGAGGACGTGCTTGGCCCACAGTCGCTTGGGATGCGCGCCGTATTGCTGCGGGAGTGGCGCCAGGAGGAGGACCCGGGCGTGCCTGACTTTACGATCGAGCGCCTCTCAGAGCTGCGGGCGATCGTGGAACGCCTGCTGGCGGAGTCCCCCACAACGGGAACCTATAATGAGCTGACGTCTAATGAGCTGACGTCGCCCGAGTAGGTCGCGCGGTGGGATGGAGGTAGGGGCCGGGTGGACTTCCGCGAGTATCTGAAGCGCAAGTGCCGCGAGCAGAACATTTCCCTGCACCGACTTGCGGTTCGCTGTGACCTGAACCAGATCTACTTCTACCAGGCCGTCAACAAGAACAAGGAGAATCCGCCGCCCTGGGTTCTTCGTCGGGCCGCGCCGCATCTCGGCGTCACCTATGTGGAGCTCATGATCGCCGCCGGCCACCTCAAGGAAGACGACCTGCGCGAGTACGCCGCGCATCCCTCGGAAAAGGACCGGGAGCGAGAAAAGGTCGGCGTCTGAGCCAGCCTAACCCGGTCGACTGCGGAGCTAGACCCCGGTCGTGCCGCCGCCGGTGACGAATTTAGAGAACTGGTAGGTCAGGGTCCAGCTGAACTGGGTGGTGGTCATGGTCACCTTCATCTGATGGATGTACGAGTCACTCGGGGAGATCCAGACCTCCACCTGGATTCCGGCATTGGAGAGCACCGCCTCCTGATCCGGCGTGAGCCCGCTCTGCGGGTCGTTCTTGAGGTCGTCGATGTATTTTCCCGGGTCGACGTTCAGCGAGAAGTGGTGGACCGTGATGTTGTCCATCGTGATGTCCCCCAGGTCATCGGAAGCCCTGAACGCATGGGCGAACTCGAGGTTGTTGATCGGGTCCATGCCGGGAGCGAGTTGTCCCTTCTGGTCGCTGGTCACGTCCTTCCAGGCGGGCCCCTGGGCCGGGATCTGGATGTACTCGCGACCGTTCTCGATCCTGATGTTCTCGGCGGCGATCGCATCCGGTTCCCCGGCGCGCTGGGACGGGATCACCAGCTGGAGCGAGAGCTTCTCGTTGTGCGGGTAGGTCAGATCGCCGCTACCGGTGAGCTGGACCCCGTTGATCCCGTTCAGGAGCAGGGTGCCCCGGATCGTCATGTGGAGGCTCTTCAGATTGCGCATCGCGTCCGCGCTTCGGCTGATGACCGGACCGGGATCGATCGAAGCCGTGCTCTGCTGCTGCGGCAGAACAGAGTGCAGGGCGCCACTCTGCCAGATCAACAGGCAGGAAGCGATCGCTACGACGACTGTGATTATGCGCCCCATTTGGTCACGCAACGTGAGCGGAGCGCCCTCCTTGCGTCCCGAAGATAAGCGGGGCCCGCCGGAAGGAGGGGTTGGGGGTGGTCCGATTCGAAGGGGACGGGAATCAGGAACGCCGGCGGGCCTAGCCAGCGCCAGCGATCATATCGCCGTCTCGCCTTAGTGACATGGCGTTGACGGAGCCGTTACAACTCTGTTACAGCCAGGGCTGCGATTAACATTGGCAGATGATGAGGTCGCGCGTGGTCATGCACGTCGACCTCGATGCTTTTTACGCTTCGGTCGAGCAACTGAGACGTCCGGAGCTACGCGGCAGGCCGGTGGTCGTCGGGGGCAACGGCCTACTCGGGGAGCGCGGCGTCGTCGCGGCGGCGTCGTACGAAGCGAGGGCATTCGGCATCCGCTCGGCCATGCCCTTGAGCCGCGCCCGCCGACTCTGCCCGGCGGCGATTTTCACGCCCTGCGATTTCCCCGCCTATCGCGAGGCGTCGCGGGCGGTCTTCGACCGGCTCGATAAGTACTCGCCGCTGATCGAACCTCTGGCATTGGATGAGGCCTACCTCGACCTGACCGGCCAGGAGCCTTTGATGGGCCCCCCGGTCCGAGTCGCTGAGCGACTGCGCGATGAGATCGGGCGTGACTGCGGTCTCGACATCAGCATCGGTGTCGCGAGCTGCAAGCTGGTCGCCAAGGTCGCCTCGGACCTGCGTAAGCCCCGCGGTTTGGTGGTGGTGAGGGCCGGCGAGGAGGCCGCCTTTCTCGCCTCACTGCCGCTGCAGAAACTTCCGGGCTGCGGCCCTGCAAGCGTCGCGCGCCTGGCCCGCCTCGGGGTACGCACCGTCGGTGACCTGGCGGCGCTACCCGATCCATTGCTGGGAGAGATCTTCGGCCAGTACGGGCGGCAGCTGGGCGCCCACGCGCGCGGCATCGATCCCAGCCCGGTGCTGCCACCAGGCGAGCCCAAGAGCATCTCCCGGGAGGTCACCTTTGATCACGACCTCCGCGACCGCGAGCGGCTCCGCGAGATGGCTCTCGGTTTGCTCCAGGACGTCTCCCAGAGCCTTCGAGCGCACCGGCTCACCGCCAGGACCGTGGTCTTGAAGATCAGGTATCAGCCCTTCGATACGCATTCCAGGCAGGCGACCCTCGCCACCCCGTCGGACCGCGACGACGACCTCTGCGCAGCACTGAGCGAGCTGTTCGATTCCCAGCTCGACGCGGCCCGGCCGGTTCGCCTGATCGGCGCCGGCGTGAGCAACCTCGAGGCGGGCGCGACCCAGCTCAACCTGCTGGAGAGCCGGGGCGGGCAGCGAGCCGGGCTTGACCGGAAGCTCGACCAGCTGCGCGACCGTTTCGGGGAGCGGATCATCGTCCGCGGAATGGCCACGCAGCGGCCCCGCCAGAAAGACGTGCGCCGCGATGACCTGGACAGTCTTCGCGACGGACGGCGGTGAGCGAAACACCGCTTTCCCACCTGGGTGCGTCAGGTGAAGCGAGGATGGTGGATGTCTCTGATGAGCCGGTCACGCGTCGAGAGGCACGCGCCACCGCCCGCGTCCGGATGAGCCCGCGGGCGCTGGCCGCGATCGTCGCCGGGAACCTTCCCAAGGGTGAGGTTCTGGGAACCGCACGGCTGGCCGGCATCCAGGCGGCGAAACGCTGTAGCGAACTGATTCCGATGTGCCATCCACTCCCACTCACCTTCGTCGACGTCGACTGCCGCATCGACGAGTCGCAGGGCTGGATCGCGATCCTCTCGACCGTCCGCTGCGAGGCCCGGACGGGCGCCGAGATGGAGGCGCTGACCGCCGCGGCCGTTGCCGCCCTGACCGTGGTGGACATGGCCAAGAGCGCAGACCCCTGGATGACGGTCGAAGACCTCGCCCTGCTGGAGAAGAGCGGCGGGAAGAGCGGCAGCTTGCGCCGCCCGGAACCTAGCTAGTCGGGCTCAGCTCTTGAGCGCCTTGACGGCGCTGTCGTAGGCCTTCTGCATCGGTCCGAAGGTCTTGCTCTCGTAGTCGGCAGGCACGGACTCGGCCGGACTGCCCATCGCCTTGACGGCTGCCTGCACCGTGTCGTTGGCTTTCTTGATCGCAGCCGCATCCTTCGCCTGGAGGGCCTGGACCAGGGCCTCGGTGCCGTTCAGGGCATCGTTGAAACTGCTCACCTGTTTGGCAATCGCGGGCGAGAGGCCCGCGGCCTGGTCGAGCGACATGGCGAGCTCAAGCTTTTGCTGCGCATCGGGATAGGGCGCTCCCGCGCCGACCAGGTCGTGCTTGCCGAGCGCCGCGCCCATCTTCGAGTAGTCGATCAGGGCGTCTATGTAGGGCAGGGCGACGTTGGCTTCATTCACCGCCGCGGTCAGTGCCCGATCGGCCTGTCCAAGGCCGGACAGGGCGACGGCGAGCCGGTGGCGCTCGGTCGCTATCGCGCTGCTCCGCAGCGGAGTAACCGGCTGCAGCAGGGAGAGCGACTGGTCGCTGGAGCGAAGCGCCGCTTCATCGGACTGGACGCTGGCGAGGGCATCGTTGAATGCCTTTGCCTGCTGCTGCAGCACCGTCTTTTCCGTGTTGAAATCGCTCGATCCGCCCTGAGAACTGAAGAATCGCGCGAAGGCGGCATCCACCTTGGCCTGGTGCGATACGGTGGCCTTGATCGCCTGCTGGGCATGTTCGATCTGCGTCCCGGCCAGCGCCGGGGTCACGCCGACCAGGAGCACCAGCAGGGCGGCTATCGCCGCGGGCACCAGCAGCAGGTATCGCTGGTAGGGAACCAGGACGGCCGGAATGACGAATGGAAGCGTGAACGAGCGCCCGAACAGTTGCAGGCTCGATTGAGCCGCGGCCGGGGCGGCAGGAGCCTGGGCCGCGTAGCCGGCATAGGGCGGCTGGGGCTGCGCGTAGGGCGCTCCCGGCTGATAGCCGGCCGGCGGGTAAGCATAGGGGTTGGGCGCGGTCGGCTGCGGCGCATAGCCACCCGGTTGCGGCTGTGCTGGATAGCCGTAGGGTTGCTGCGGTTGCCCGGGGGCGGCGTTGCCCGAATGCTGGTAACCGGTCGGAACGTAGCCCGGTGGGGCATACGCCGGCGGTGTCGGCGGCAGGCCGTTGCGGCAATTGCCGCAGGCCTGGGCGCCCGGGGGATTCCAGGTAACGCCGCAATAGGGACAGGGTGCCGACTGGTATGCCTGCATGATCGCGCCGAGGCGCTACCATGCAACTCAGAAGCCCCCGTTTTCTTTCGAGGTCAGTTAGCTCCGCCGCCACCGGTGAGGAGACCGGAAAGATCCTCAGCATTCCGCACCGCGTAGTCCGAATAGCAGTTGTTCATCACGGCGTGAACCTCGCTCGACGCCGCCTCGAGCTCCCTGAGCGGCGGGACCCAGCTCTGCAGCTCGGAAGGCTTGTAGAGGTAGCGAAACTTCTCGGCGGTGCTGATTCCCTTCTTCTCCCAGGTTTCGCGGTTGCGGCCGTGAAAGCGGATCATGGCCAGGGGCGCGGTGCTCGCGACCACCGGCAGCACGCTTGATGGGAAGCCCTGCGGTTCGTCCACCACGACGTAGGTGAAGCCATGATCCTTGAGGAACTTCAGGACTCGTTCGCGGCGGACCTCCGTCATCCAGCCCGCCTGGCGGAACTCAACCGCGATCCGGAAATCCGGCAGCCACTCGCGCAGGTCCTCCATGAAGCGATAGGACTGCGGCGAGGGAAGAAACCATTTCGGGAATTGGAACAGTACGGCGCCCAGCTTGCGCCCGTCGTAGAGCGGCTGCAGCCCCTCCCTGAAACGGTCCCAGACACTCTCCTTGTCTTTTGGACCGAGGTCTTTGAAGTACACGTTGGCCCGTTCGGTGCCGACCTTTTCCCTCAGGTCTTTAGGCAGACGCGCGGGCGGCGTCGGGTGCTGGGTGAGCAGAGCGTAAGCCTTGGCATGGAAGATGAAATCTCTCGGCGTGCGCTCCACCCACAGCGCGGCGGTCTTTTCACTCGGGATCGAGTAAAAGGTGCTGTCTACTTCCACGATCGGAAACTTAGAGGCGTAAAAGCGGAGCCGCTCCTCCGCCGTCGTCGCCTGCGGTGGGTAGAAGGCGCCGCTATTGATCAAGGTTGGCTCAGTCCAGCTCGAGATGCCGACGCGAATCACTGGATCTCAGCTGGGGCGGTGAGCGGCGGGCGCGTCGCCGATTTCTCCCCGGAGCGTGCGCAGGCCATGCGGCAACGCTTCGAGTACGGCTTCCAGGCTGTCGGCGACGCCGCGTGGACTACCGGGTAACGCGAGGACGATAGTCTTCCCGGTGACCCCTGCGAGCGAGCGGGAAAGCATTGCGTGGGGAGTCTTCTTGAGCCCGGCGGCGCGCATCGCCTCGCCCATACCCGGGATAACGTAATCGAGCATCGGCCGCAAGGCCTGGGGTGTCACATCATGGGGCCCAAGCCCGGTGCCGCCTGTGAGGACGATGAGATCCGGCTTCGCCGCCTTGATCCACGCCTCGAGCTGGCCCTGAATCTCGGCGACGTCGTCGCGCACCACGGCGCGCGCGACAATCTCGGCGGGCAGCCTGGCAAGCATCTCGCTTACCTTCTCTCCGCTCTCGTCCTGTCGCTCACCGCGGGCGCCCCTGGTGCTGACGGTGAGTATGCAGGCTGAAAAACCCATTCAGATCAGTCTACGAACCGGCCGGCTAGGGTCAGGCGTTGGCGCGGTAGGCGACGTGGCTGGCGATGGTCTGGACGAAGTCCACCACGGCGCCCTGAATCTCGAGGAGGTCCCGGTAGGCGAACGCTATGCAGTGGTCGAAAGGTGGGATGCGCACCACCGAGGAGGAGGGGCTCAGGTCGGCGTCGTAGAGGATCAGGACCGGACGGCCCCTGCCCGCGAGCCAGCCAGCCTCGAAGCCGACACCGCTGCTGCGTCCGGTCATCTCCATGCAACCCGCGTCCGCCTCGAGCAGCTCACGACGCATCATCTCGGCAATCAATTCCGGGCGGTCGAGCCCGGGGCGGTAGTCGGGGTCCGCCACCCGCTCACACAGGATGCCGACTCCGAGGCCGACCAGCGCTCGATGGGCGAGTTGCACCGCCTCCAGGCTCCGCGGCCCAATCTCGCCGCTGACCGCACGGCCGAGATAAACCTTCACGGCTCGTTGATCGGCCGGGCGCCAGGCTTTCGCCGCGGTTGCCAGAGACCTATCAGGAGCATCACCATGCCGAGCATCGGGTCGAATGGCAGGACTATACCTCCAAGGAGTGCGCTTACCCACCGCTGCCGGTTCGGCCGAGGCATGCGGCGATTATCCGGCATCGGTGGAGGGTGTGACCGCCTCGGCTTGGAGGGCCTGGCCGTCGAGGCCCTCCGGCTCGAATTCGGTGCCGGCCATCTCGCCTTCGGAATCCGGCTCGCCGTCAGCCTCCTTCCGCTTCCTCGCCGGCCGTTCCGCGGACAGCGATCGTACATCCAGACCCTGGCGCATCAGGTGGATACTCTCCAGCGTGTTGAGCCGTTCGACCAGCCAGCCAACCCGGTAGTGCACGGCGAACCAGGTCTCGTTGGCGGGAGGGTGCCGGTGACGCCGCCGCCAGCGGCCCACCGCCTCCTTGAAGGTGGGAGCGAAACCGCCGTCCATCCGCAACCAGCATAATCGCAAGCGTCATGCGCCTGACCGAGATCATGTCGCTGGCGAACCAGCTCGCTGGATCTGCGACCACGCCGGCGGACTCCGAGATCTACGTCGATGGAGACGTCCAGCGGGTCCTCTTCGGCATCGATGTCGATGTCGGTGAATTGCTCCTGGCGCGCCAGCTCGGCCTGGACGGCGTGATCGCTCACCATCCGGTCGGTGGCAACGCCCGCTTGCAGCTGCCAGTCATCATCGACCGCCATCGCGAGCAGATGCTGGCCGAGGGGATACCGGCGGCCGTGGCCGACCCGCTGGTTGAAGCCCGCAAACGCCCGGTGCTACATGCCCTGCACAGCGCCAACTACGACCGCGTCGTGACCGCGGCCCGGCAGCTACGGATGCCGCTGATGAATATCCACCTGGCGGCCGACATCCTGGCGCGTCGATTCTTTGAGGACCTGGTGCGCCAGGTCAGCCGCGAGCCGTCCGCGACGGCGGGCGACCTGCTGGCGACCCTGGCCCGAGTTCCTGAGATGGGCGCGTCCCTCATCGAGCCGGAGCTCTGGCTGGGAGCGGCCGGAAACCCGCTCGGGCGGTGGTTGGTTCAGATGGCGGCCGGGACAAATGGCGGCGCAGGCATCTATCGCACGTATTATGAGCACGGCATTGACACCATCCTGGCCATGCACCTCGACGATCGGGACCTCCGCGAACTGGAGCTGCTGCAGCGACCGGGGGCCAACTTGATCATCACCGGTCACATGCCCAGTGACTCGATCGGGGTCAATCGTGTCATCGACGCCCTGGAGCAGAAAGGTCTCGAAGTTATCGCCGGCTCTGGAGTTATACGGGCATAGAAACCCCTAAGGAGAACCGCTTGGACGCAACACCTCGCGCCTACGGAAATGAAGCGGAGCGTCGCTACCATCTTCGTCGCCTCGACGACCTGCTGGAAGCGCTCGAGCGGCTCAACCTGGCGGAGGCAAAGGAGCTTCCTACTCCGGTGCGGGAACGGATCGAGGTCGAAGGCATCGTGGTCGAGTCCGGTGTCAGCTTCAGCCGCCTGATCGAGCTCGTGTGGGCGCAGCAGGAGAAGTACCTGATTGACCTGAAGACCGACCGCCGCAAGGGTTCCCGCCGGGTTGGCGACGGAGTGGTGGCCTCCCACCGCGTCATCGATGCCTTCATCCTCGGCCGGCTGAATCTCGCCGCCAAGCGCAGACGCCGGCTGGGCTAAGTCCTCGAAGCGCCCGGCGGCTACGCCTGAGGTCTAGGCGGCTTTGTAGCGGCCAAGCTCTTCTTCGAGCTGCTGGATGCGGAAGAGCAGCTGGTTGATGTACCGCTCGCGACCCATCATGCGCGTGTTTTGCGAGGCCGAGGCCTGCAGCTGTTCCCGGACGCGTTCGGCGCGGCGCACGTTCTGGATGGCGACGGCGACCTGCTCCGCGAATGCTTTGAGCTGGTCGAGGTCGGCCGGACGAATCGGGTCCAGCGATTCGCGATAGACGTTCAGCACGCCGGTCGTCTCATCGGAGGCTTCCACGTCCGACCTGCTCAGCAGAGCGCTCTCGTCAGCAGTCTCTGCCGGCGATTGCGACGGGTGCCCGCAGGCGACCGAGACCAGTGTGTTCAGCCCGGCTTTCTCGACGCCCTCGACCAGGTTGGGCGGCAGCATCTCGCGCATCGGAGCCACCCATGGCTTGCCGGTCCGCATGACGTCGGCGGCGGCCGGCGCCCCCCATGCAATCCGCTGCTGGATTATCGCAGCGGGCATGCCTACGCTGCCCAGGATCTCGAGCTCCATTGTCTTCGGGCTGCGGATGGCGAGCAACGCCGCCTTGCCGCCGCCCAGCTCGCGCGCGCTGGAGAGAGCGAAGTCGACCACCGCCTTGATGTCCTCGGCCGCGGTCAGCTCACGCGCCTTCCGAACGAGCGTCGTCAGCCGGTCCTCGCGCTGCTTCAGCAGGTCGACGAGCCGTGCATTGATGAGGGCGTTCGAGGCATCAGTGGCGACGCGGGCAAGATTGCGGAGGTCCGTTTCGCTGAACGGGTCCGAGGCCGCTCTCGCCAGCGTCAGGACACCAAGCCCTTCGTTATCGGCCAGCAGCGGGACGGAGATGAAGGAGCGTGGCTGGTGCTTGGGGTCGGAGGCCTTGAAACGCGGGTCCGACCGGCTGTCGCGGACCAGCACCGGTTGGCGGTGCGACAGGGCCCATCCTGCAATTCCCTCTCCGACCTTGAAACGCGACATCTCGCTGACGGCGATCGGGCTGTTGCGGGCAGCCTCAACCTTCAACTCTTCCTGCAGTTCGTCGACCAGCGCCAGCGTCCCTCGCTCGAAACGGACCAGCTCCGAGGCGGCGTCGAGAACGCTGTCAAGCGCACCACGCCACTCCACCGAGGAGGAAAGTCTCTGCGCCGCCTTGATCGTGGCCTGCGAAGTGGCGAGCGCCTGCTCCGCCTCGGCCAGCTGGGTTCGGGCCACGTCCCAGCGTGCGACCAGAGTCTCGTTCTCCAGTTGAAGTCGGTGATTGACGGCCTCGGTCTCGACGGCGCGCTCGTTCTCGGCCTTGAGCTTGCCGTTCTCGTCGGCTGTCCGGGCGAGCGATTCGCGGGCCCGCCTCAGGGCTGCCTCCGCCGCTTCGAGCTCGTTCTTGAGTGATGCGACCTCTGCATCCCGGGCCGCGGTCGTGGCGTGGGCACTGGCCAGCTGCGTGATCACTCGATCCCGCTCCACATTGAGGTTGGCCCGGCTACGGGTCACCTCCCCGAGCCGCGAATTGGTTTGCTCGAGCTCGCGCTGGAGGGCTGCTTCCGCCGCCTGAAGCCGCAAATTCTCCTGTTTGACGGCTTCCAGTTCCTGGATGCGCGCCGCACGCTCGGCTCCGGCCTTTCTCAGGTCGGCCACTTCGCGGGCCTGGGCGGCAACCTGGTCGCGGTGGCGCTCCGCCTCCTGCTCCGCCTGCTCCAGTTGTTTCTGGTTGCGTTCCAGGATACGGCTCTGCTGCCGGTGCGCCATGAGGAGCTCGGCAAGGTCCTGCCGCAGGCGGGCCTGGACGGCACGCGCTTCATCGAGCTGCGGCTGCGTTGAAGAGGAGACGGGCTCCGGGGAGGCGGTTTCCGCGCGCCGCTCGGGTTCGGGAGGCTCCACAGGCGGCCGCGGGCGGGCGAACCAGCGAGCCACGGGCTACTCCGCCGCCGCCCGGTCGCTTGCGCCGGCGTTCTGGCCTGGTGTCGTGCCCTGGATCAGCTGCAGGCCGGGGGCACCGAAAACCGCGGTCGGGAAATCTTCGCCGTTGGCCTTGAGCCGGGGCAGGAGCTTGGGAATGACGCCGGTCCAGCGAAAGGCGCCGAGCACATTGCCCTCCTTGTCGATGCCCGTCTGATCGAAGAGGCAGATGTCCTGCAGCTGGATCTGGTTACCGCTGATTCCGGTGATCTCAGAGATATGAGTGATCAGCCGGCGGCCGTCGCGCAAGCGCGCCTGCTGAACGAAGAGCGTGATGCCTCCGACGATCTGCTCGCGGATCGCCTGGAAGGGCAGGTCGGAACCACCCATGATGACCATCGTCTCGATGCGACCGACCGCGTCACGAGGGCTGTTGGCGTGGACCGTGGTCATGCTGCCGTCGTGGCCCGTGTTCATGGCCTGGAGCATGTCCAGCGTTTCGCCGGCACGGCACTCTCCCACGACGATCCTGTCCGGTCTCATGCGCAGGGCGTTGACGACCAGGTCGCGAATGCTGACCAGGCCGCGTCCCTCGACGTTGGCGCTGCGAGCCTCGAGCGAAACCAGGTTGCGCTGGCGGAGCTGCAGCTCGGCGGTGTCTTCGACGGTGACGACCCGCTCGGTATCGGGGATGAAGTTTGAAAGCACGTTCAGGGTTGTCGTCTTCCCGGAACCCGTACCGCCGCTGACCACCATGCTGATGCGGGACCGAACGCAGGCCCGGATGAAATCCGACATTTCCTGGTTGAGGGTGCCGAATCCGACCAGGTCCTGCGCCTTGAGCGGAGTACGCGAAAACTTTCGGATGGTGATGCTCGACCCCTGGACTGAAAGCGGAGGGATGACGATGTTTACCCGGGACCCATCCGGAAGACGGGCATCGACCATGGGCGATGACTCGTCCACGCGGCGGCCAATGCGGGCGACTATCCGGTCGATCACCTTGCGCAGTTGGGCCTCATTTTCGAAGGCGAGCTGGGACTGGGTGATCCGGCCACGACGCTCGATGAAGATGGTCTTGGGACCGTTGACCATGATCTCGCTGACCTCCTCATCGCTCAGGAGGCCCTCCAGCAGGCCAAGACCTAGTACGTCATCGATGATCAGGTCACAGAGCTCATCGCGATCGAACTTGGTCAGCTTCAGCTTGGTTTCTTCGCAGTACTGGTCGACGAGCTCCCCGATGCGGCGCAGCACGTCTTCCCGCTTGTGGTTGTCGGAGTTGAAGCCGAGCGAGGCGATCAGCTGCTCGTGGACGGTTTTTTTGATGCGGTCCACATTGGGAATGCGCTGGGCGATGCTCTGCGGCTTGACGCCAAGGGCTACGGGGGGGAGGGGCGTGCTGTCACCGCCGTTCTCCGGCTTCTCCGGCAGACGGCCCTTGTTGAGCTTATCGACGAGCAGCATGTTGGCCTCCTGGTAGTCGGGCGGGAGCGGGCTTCTCCGCAATTGAAACGCGTCGCGGCGGTGAAACCGGCACCGGCCCTAGCTCGCCTTTCTCTCGGGGAACTCGTCCAGGAGGCCGTGCTGCGTCGCCCAGACGGCGGCCTGGGCGCGCGAGCTCAGGTTGAGCTTGCCCAGGATGTTCGAGATGTGGTGCTTGACCGTCTTGTCCGAGAGGAACAGGTCGGCGGCGATCTGCTTGTTGGTCTTTCCGTGGGCCGCCAGCCTGAGTACCCGCTTCTCCTGCTCCGATAGGGCAGCACGCACCACCTCGTCGGTGCTGGCCGCCATCCTCCTGATGCGTTCGAGCACCTTGCGGGTGACCTCCGGATCGAGCAGCGAGCGCCCCTCTGAAACAGATATGACCGCTTCGATCAGCGCCGATTTATTGATCTCCTTGAGCAGGTAGCCCGACGCTCCGGCCATGATCGACTCGTAAACTGCGTCCTCGTCGGCGAAAGAGGTCAGCATGATGACGCGACTTCCCAGGTTCCGGCCGAGGATCTCGCGGCAGGCATCGATGCCGCTACCCCCGGGCATGCGGACATCGAGCAGCACCACGTCCGGACGCAGTAGGGCTGCCTGGTAGACGGCGTCCTGCGGTGATCCCGCCTCGCCCACGACGCGGATCCGTGCATCGGATTCAAGGATCGAGCGGAGCCCGAGCCGGATCATCTCGTGGTCATCCGCGATCAGCAGGCGCACGCTGCGATCACTCATGGCTGTACGGGAACGCCGCCTCCAGACGAGTACCCCGGCCCCGGGCGCTGTCGAGCCGGACACTGGCCCCGAGGTCGCGGGCGCGCTCCTCTATGTTGGCCAGCCCGTGCCCGTGCTCGATGCCTGGCTCCGGCCGCTCAGAAGGGTTGAACCCCTGGCCGTCATCCTCGATGCGGAGCCGGACACCCTGCGGGCCGAAGTCCAGGCTCAGCTTCGCCGCCTTCGCCTGCGCGTGCTTGTAGATGTTCGAAAGAGCCTCCTGGATGATGCGGAAGAGCGCGATCGAGATCTCCGGCGAGAGTTCCTGACCGCCGGGCTCACCCACCTCCGCCGTGACGACGATCCCGGTCGCCTGCTGGAACTGATGGCAGAGGTCGACCACCCACTGACCGATCTCCTTCTCCTTCATGATGATCGGCCGGAGCTGATAGATGAAGGTCCGCATCTCTGACAGGACATGGTTCAGTTGCTCGATTGCGCCGGTGAGCACTCCGGCGACGGACTCCTGGTCGGCGGCGAGCAGATCCCGGGCATGCTCGAGGCTGAGCCCCAGGGAATAGACGTACTGGACCAGGCCGTCGTGCATGTCGCGAGCGATCCGGTTGCGCTCCGTCACGATCGCCATCTGGTTCTGCTGCTCCTGCACCCTGCTCTGCAGCCGAAGCCGCTCCATACCGAGCGCAACCTGGCGACCGATCTCGTCGACCAGCTCCAGCTCCGCCGGCTGCAACCGCTCGGGGTCGGCAAAGCCGATGATCAGCACCGCGCTGAGAGACGTCTGCCAGCGAACCGGTACCGTCGCTAAAACCTGGCATTCGCTGCCGGGCCACCACTCCTGAGTCGCAAGCTTCGCCTCTGCTCCCCGACGGACCAGGGGTTGGGACAGCGCGCCCGGTCCCAGCAGTACGGTCAACCCCGACAGCCGCCGGCCGGCCAGGGTCTGCAGCGCGGGCGAGCCGGGCTCGGTGCCGTCGTAGGTCGCCTCGACGGCCTGGCGCTCGTCGTCGGGTTTGATCACGGCGGCAATGGTGGCGCGCATGGTGAAAGCCACCTCTTTAACGGCGGTTTGAAGCAATTCCGGCAGCGTGGCGGCCTCACTGCACGCCTGGGCGGTCGCCAGCAGCGCCTCGGCGCGCCGGCGGGACTGGCGTTCCGTCTCAAAGAGGCGGGCGTGATCGATGGCGACTGCCGCCTGGCTCGAGATCGCCTCCACCAGGCGCTGATGCTCGGGACCGAATGGCTCCTTGGCGGCACGAACCAGCACCAGCGCTCCGAGGAGAGAGTCCTTGGCACGCAGTGGCGCTGCCAGCACCGTCTTGGGGCGCCGCTCGGGCCCGGTTGGCTTATAGCGCGCGTCCTTCGACGAGTCCTGGATCAAGGCGGTCGCGCCGTGGCGGACCACCCAACCGACAACCCCCTCTCCGACCTTGAAGCTCTTGACCTCTTTGAGCGATACGGGCACACCCAGGGCGGCCTTGACGTGCAGTTCCGTACGCGAGTCGTCGAGTAGAAAGAGGGTGGCAGCGTCAAAGGCGATGAGCGCGTTCATCCGCTCGAGGATGTCCGTCAGCGTTTGGTCGAGGTCCAGCGAGGTGCTGAGGGCGGCGCTGACCTGGGTGAGGAGTCGGTAGGAGGGCGCCGGCGTCGGTTCACCGCCGGAGATTACGCGCAGGCGGCTGGCATCGAGCTTGCGCGCACGCTCTGTCATCCGGTGAGTCTATGGGCCGTTCCGGTTTCCGCAGGCTACGGCCAGGTCACGATCCCGTGACACGCCAACGTTAATCAGTTCTTAGGCACGGCTCGATAGACTGCATCTCGTGAGGCGGCGCGTCGCAGTTTTCGTCTTGAGTGCCGTGCTGGCCGCCTGCACTCCAGGGGTCTTAAAGACGAACGGGCCCACTGCCGATGCAGCGCTTGACCTCATGTTCCACAACAAGTACGCGGCGGCGACCGCCCAGCTGCAGGAGTCTCTCAAGAGCCACCCGCAGGATGCGCGGTTGCACGCGGACTACGCCCTGGTCCTCAACTACCAGACCAAGCAGACACAGGCACTAGACCAGGCCGTGGCCGCGGAGAAGCTGGCCCCCAACGATGCCTACGTGGAGACGATCGTCACCCGCGTCAGGGACTGGAACAACGACCTCACCGGGGCTGCCAGCGCCGGCGCGGCCGCGGTCAAGGCCTCACCGAACTCGGCGCTGGCGCGTGCTTTCTACGGCGAAGCGCTGGCCGACGTGGGCCGCTACCCAGAAGCACAGGCACAGCTCAAGAAAGGGGCGGACCTGGCCAGGAAAGGCAGCGACTACGAACGGGCTGAGATCGAGCGCAACTGGGGGAACTACTACCGGGACTTAAGGGACTATCCGCAGGCCCTCGTCCACCTCAAGCTGGCCGCCCAGGACCAGCCGGGCTGGGTGGAGCGGCTGCTGGAGCTGGCTCGTTTTTCGATCGCACGCCAGGATCTACCATCCGCGACCGGCTACCTGCAACGAGCTGCAGGCCTCTCCCCGGACGATGCCGGGCTTCGCGAGCAACTCGGTGACGTGGCGCTCTTCGCCCAGGACTATGCCGTGGCAAAGACCGCCTACCGGGCCGCCCTGCAGCTGCAGCCGCGCAGCGCGCTCGATCTCAAGATCCTGGGCCAGATCGCAATCGCCCTCGACAAGGATCCCGCCACAGCGAACAAGGATGAGCGCGCGGCGTTGGCTGCCCAACCGTCGGACCAGGAGGCGGGCGCTTACCTGGTCGCGGTACTTCGCTACCTCTCAAAGGACGACGCTGGAGCGCTGCAGGCGGCCCAGCACCTGGTCGCTCCGCCGGCAAGCCCGGCCAGCCCGGCTCCGACGTCCCCCTACGTCGACCTCGATAGGGCGGCGGCCGATCGTGAAGCACAGGCGCTTACAGCCGTCAACCGCTACCGCCAGCTCGCCGGCCTCGTCCCCGTGGGACGCTCCGCGGTCATCCACGAGTCGGCCATGGCGCACGCCTTCTATACCCTCTTCAACGCGGGCAGTTCGAGCATCCGAGATCTCGGCATCCACAAGGAGCAATCGGATGGACAGGGCTATGTCGGCGACAACGTCCTGACCCGGGCGCAGCACTTCGGCTATCCCACCCGATCGATGGCGGAGGTGATCACCCATCGCCAGGATCCGGCCGGAGCGGTTTCCGACTGGATTGATTCCGTCTACCACCGCTTCCCTATCCTGCGAGGGGACCTCCTGGAACTCGGTTACGGCGATGCCTATCTCGGGCCGCTGACGGTCCAGGTGATGGATATGTCCTACCGGGAGACGTCCGGCAGCCAGGTAGTCCTCTACCCGGCCCCCAACCAGGTTGACGTGCCGACCGCATTCAACGGCAACGAGATTCCGGACCCCGCTCCCAACGCAGCCTATCCCATCGGCTATCCCGTCACCGCGACCTTTGACCGAAACGCGCGCGTGATCATCACGGGATTCCATTTTCGCGGTCCCACCAGTGGCGACCTACCCGGGATTTCTCTCATGCCCGGCGACCCGGGCAACACCACGACTGAGAACTCCTTCGCCTTCCTCGCCAACACTCCGCTGCAGCCGGGCACGACCTACTCCATGGACCTGACCGGCACCATCAATGGCGTCGCCTTTCACAGGACCTGGCACTTCACCACAAGGCTCGCCGCGAGCCCGAGCGCCTCGGTTCAACAGGCCGGTTCCCAATTCGCGAGGTAGCGTCAGGCAAGCCTGATCTGACAGACTCGGGAAAACGGAGGTGAGTTCTGTGCGTCAAGAGCGTCTGCGACTAAAGGCCGGGGACTCGTCCGCTGGCGTGGTCGCCATCTTCGCGATCGTCGTGATTGTCCTCTTGCTTATCCTGGCCTACTACGGTTTCTTCGGCGGCGGTCACTGGTTCGGCACGGGTACGACCAACACGACCAACGTGAACGTATCGGTTCCGGCCAGCTCCTCGCCTTAAGAACGGCGCTCGCTTCGTCCGTAACGTAATACGTAAGCTCTGATTGATTTTCAGCCGTTGAACGTTGTACTAGATAGAGATGGGCTCATCAAGGCGGCAGCGGCGCGGCCAGCAGGGCCAGGGAATGGTCGAGCTCGCACTGATCCTGACACTGGTTGGGGTGGTTGTGATCGTCACCATGATGGTGATGGGCAACACGGTCCAGAACACCTACTGGAACATTGTTGGCGGCTTCGACACCACGGGTCAGACGCCGCAGCAGATCTCCTGTCACCAGGCCCACTACAACTGCGG
>Ga0207416_1000478_pt1 | contig 68898 bp, 75 predicted proteins | sample PaiPotPPM11metaG_FD_184107 | JGI IMG/M metagenome (GOLD analysis project Ga0207416, IMG submission 184107) | Iron sulfur acid spring bacterial and archeal communities from Banff, Canada, to study Microbial Dark Matter (Phase II) - Paint Pots PPM... ... | reverse complement strand
AAACGCGAGTGCGTCTGGCAGCGGCGATTTGCCACGCTGGAGGAAGTCATAAAAACTGTTGGGCCGTGGATCGAGAACTACAACAACCGACGTCCCCATTCGAGCCTGGGCTACCTCCCGCCGGCTGCATGGCGGGAACGCGACGAGGCTCGAATAACCGCACTCAGTGTCTAGTTTTGGTGGGGCCACTCCATAACGCAATGGAAACACAGATCCGCATCGCGGAAAAACCGGCAGATTTCAGGATCTTTCGGGATCTCGTTGTGGAGTATGAGGCAAGCCTCCCGGCCGATCTCAGGCATCGCAATTTCAACTCTTGCCTACCCGATGTCGAGCGTGACTATGGGCCACCGAACGCAGCCTTCATCGCAATTGCCGACGACAAGCCGTGCGGCTGCGTCGCTTTCACGCAGCTCAGCGAATCAATCGCCGTCATGAAGAAACTATATGTGAAGCCTCAATATCGAAACGCCGGCATCGCCCGCGCCTTGCTGACAAGGTTCATGGAAGAAGTGCGGCCGCGCGGATTTTCGCGCATCGTTCTCGATACGGATGCCGAACGGCTGCAAGCGGCGTATCGGCTCTACTTATCGCTCGGGTTCGAAGAGTGCGGGCCGTATGGCGAGGTAGAGTATCGTTGCCCGACGTTCATGGAGCTCCGGATCTCTACGCAGGCAGCCGAATGAACAGCACCACGACGTAAAGGATCGTTACGACCATGGCTTGAGCGGTGATCCACTCCTGCGCCCTTCGCGACTTTAGGGCATAAGCGATGATGATCACGACGTCGAACGCGAGCAGAAACGCAAGATTGAAGACCGATGCCATGCGGCCTGTACGCAACACCTCTTCGGCAATGCTCAACGTTGGAAGGAAGAACATCAAGGCGAAGAACCACGCGCGATTCCGAAAGTACCATTCTCCGAGATCGAGTTTTTCGTTCTCCTCACGTTCCGGCAAGACGAGTGCGGACAGCAAGAACATGACGACCGGAACGAGCATGAGGAGCCAAAAATCACCGAACGTCCATTGAGCCGTATGGCGCACGCCCCACTCGGCCCACCAGTGCTGAACTATTATGAAAAAGAGCCAGACGGCCCACGCAATCGGAGGCCAATAGAAATCCACGCGTTCGCGTACCGTGATAACGTTGGCGAGACGCGTAAGGACGTTCGCGATTGCGAGGCCTAGAACGATCGACACGACAGATCGGGCGTTTCAAAAACGTTCCACGTGTCGATGCAGATCCCGACGGCAAGATGAGCGACTTCATCGACGATCTCGAGTCCGTGATCCAAGCCCCAAACGGCCGTATCGGTTTAAAAGTTGACCGGGCTGAGCGGCTCGAAGGCCACGCGCACGTTGTGCCGAGCTGCAAAGTCGCCAAGCCGGCGAAGCGCGCTTACCGTCGTTTCAACTGCTTTTCTGAAGTTGCCCTCCGGCGCAACGCCGGAGATGATCACAAACGCCGTCATCGCCGGCACATAGGGGACCGTCAACGCGATGCTGCGTTCGATCGCCTCAATGCGGTCTGCCGTATCCTTCGGCTCCGGCGCCATCGAATCGACGAAGATCGAATGGACCTTCGCCTGAATCGAGGCTGCCTGAAGACCGCTGCTTTGCAGATACTCGAGTTCTTCGGCATAGCTTTCATGCGACAGCAAGACAACTACGAGCTCTCGATAAAGTGCGCCGAGCGCTTGCTGCTCCCAACCGTTCGCCGCGCAGATCCGCATACGATTATCGTTGCGGACGGATACAGTTGTCGCGAACAGATTCTTCAGAGCACCGGCCGCCAAGCGCTTCATCCGGCGCAGGTCATGACGATGGCGCTGGGCGATCGGGGCTTGGAGCGCGACGACGCCTTGCCGGAGTTGCGTTATCTTGGCGATCCGCAGCGCGAGCGCAGAGCCGCCGTCGCACGCGGGTACCGGTTTCTTGCAAAGGTGGCGGTTGTAACGGCTGCCGCACTAACGGCTGCCGCTCTCCGCCGCTTCAAGTAGGGGTCTTTCCGGGCATCGATGCAGGCGGCCGGCGCGGCCGGGTCGTAAAGAACGATGCCCATGAAAGAATCGCGCCGCCGCTACGAACGCCCCGACTTCGAAGTTCATCCGCTCGGTGCCGAAGTCACGGCGTATCTGACTTCTTCCGTTTCAAGCGACTAATCGCTCGAAGGAACGCCAGCTAACAATCTCGCGCCCGAAGTGACGAGCTTCGTCGCGCGGCTTCATGCCGTCGGCGCCGAACGCTATCACGACAAACATCCGTTCCATCGCCGTCTGGTCGACGGCGCATTGAACCGCGAGCAGGTCCAGGGGTGGGTGGCAAACCGCTATTACTATCAGAAAATAATTCCAATCAAAGACGCTGCCATTCTCTCGTCGTTGCCGAGCGCGGAGCACCGCCGCATATGGCTGCGCCGCATCATCGAGCACGATGGGACAAGAGAGCGCGAGGGCAGCACGTTTTCGTGGCTTGCGCTGGCTCGCGCGGTGGGACTCGAGGAATCGGAAGTCATTGCCGAAGGCGGCGTTGCCCCCGGAACCCGCTTTGCCGCCGACGCTTACGTGAACTTCGCCCGATCTCGACCATGGGTCGAATCGGTGGCTTCATCCTTAACGGAGCTCTTCGGCCCTGCCGTCATGGAGCATCGCGTGAGCGCCATCATGCAGCATTACCCTTGGATCGATCGGGCGGGACTTCGTTACTTCCGCGATCGCATACCGCGTGCGAAAGAAGAGTCGGAGATCGCCCTGCGTTGGGTGATCGCCGAAGCGACGACGCCGGAGCTGCAGGATACGTGCGTGCGAGCATTGCGTTTTAAGTGTGACGTGCTGTGGAGCATTCTGGATGCGACCGCCATGGGTACCGGCGTCTTTGAATGATGGCGCAGCGCCCTTCGCTTGCCAAAGGCGTTCGATTGCGCGCAAGCGGCGAGAGCGCGATCCTGCTCGTGCCTGAGGGCGCCCTTACGCTCAATTCGACCGCTGCTGCGGCGTTGGAGCTTGCGGATGGAACGCGGACGCTCGACGACATTGCGCGGGCTCTGGTGGACCGTTTCGAAGTCGCTCCCGGCCGGGCCCGTCAAGATGTCGAGGAGCTGTTCTCACGTCTCGCGGAACGTCAACTCGTCGATCTATGAACGAGCCGCATCCTCTTTCTCTCCTTTGCGAACTGACCTATCGCTGCAACCTGCAATGTCCGTACTGCTACAATCCGACAGATCTGGATCGGTACCGGGACGAATTGGGCACTGCACAATGGATAAGCGTGCTTGCCCAAGCCAACTCCTTGGGCGTGCTTCAGGCACATTTCTCCGGCGGTGAGCCGACTTTGCGCCCAGACTTGCCCGAGCTCGTCGCGGCGGCTTCGCGGGCCGGTCTCTACACCAACCTCATTACGCAAGGCACGTTTCTTGACGATACGGCTCTCGATGCGCTCGTCGCAGCTGGTCTGGCGCACATTCAAGTCAGCATTCAAGCGCCGCATGCCGCACTTGGCGATGCGATCGCCGGCGCGCGCGTGCACGACGATAAATTCGCGGTTCTGCGCAGAGTCGGATCGCGCGATGTCGCGTTGACGCTGAACTGCGTCTTGCATCGTCGCAATCTGGACTGCATCGAAGACGTTATCACGCTGGCAGAGCGCCATGGCATTCGCCGGCTCGAACTCGCCAACGTTCAATTCTATGGATGGGCGTATCGCAATCGGCTTGCGCTGATGCCGACACGGGATCAGGTCGATCGTGCGTCGGCGATCGTCGAGGCGGCTCGCCGGCGCTTGCGCGGGCAAATGGAGATCGTATACGTCCTTCCGGACTATTTCGAAGATTTTCCCAAGCCGTGCATGAACGGGTGGGGCCGAACGTTCATGACGGTGACGCCGAACGGGTACGTGCTGCCGTGCCCGGCTGCTGCAGCGATCCGTACGCTGCAATTCGAGAACGTCCGGGACCGAACGCTCGAAGAGATTTGGCATCGTTCCGGCTCCTTCCAAGCTTATCGCGGCACCCATTGGATGCCTGAGCCTTGCAAATCGTGCGAGCGGCGAGAATTGGACTGGGGAGGCTGCCGTTGTCAGGCCTATCTTGTGGCGGGCGATGCAGGCGTCACCGATCCTGCGTGCATGCTCAGCGCCGATCACGGACGCATGAAAGCGATCCGCGAAGCAGCTTCGCCGGATATCGCATTCGAACCGCGCCGCATCAACGCTCCGCCTTCCGTTCGCGCTTGATTCTTCGGGTTCTCGGCTCTGCCGCCGGCGGAGGCGTGCCGCAATGGAACTGCGCGTGCGCGAACTGCGCCGCCGCGCGCGAAGGTCGTGCCCCGAAACGAACCCAATCATCGCTTGCGCTCAGCGCCGATGGCGAGCATTGGCTTCTCATCAACTGTTCGCCCGACGTCGCGCAGCAGATCGAGAGCTACGAACCACTGCAGCCCAAGCAGCTGCGTGACACGCCCCTTGAGAGCATTCTTCTCACCGATGCAAACGTCGACCATCTTGGCGGCCTAACCGTATTGCGGCAAGCCGGATCGCGCGGATTTTCGATTCATTCTTCAGGGCTGGTACGCGCGCTCGCACTGAAACAAACGGCGTTCGCGCGGTTTGGCGAAGCGCCCCATTCGTGGACCGGATTCGCGGCGGGCGATCGGTGGATCTCAAACGGGATTGCCGTGCGGCCGTTCGGCGTCTGCGGCACCACACCGGGATATGATGGGCGCCGGCGGGTCGAGGGAGCGGTGACCGCGTACGAGTTGCGTGACGTCGACGACGATCGGACAGTCCTGGTCGCGCCGGTGTTCGCCGCGATTTCGCGCACGCTGCACGATGCGATCTCGCGCGCATCGGTTGCCTTCCTGGACGGCTCTTTCTTCAGCTGCGATGAGCTTCGCCGTGGCGGTCTCTCGCACAAACTAGCGAGCGACCTCGGTCATCTTCCGATGGGCGATTCCGGCGGAACGCTCGACCATCTCCGCAAAGCCGACTCTCAGCGCATCATCTTCACGCACATCAACAATTCGAATCCCGTGCTCGATCCGCAGTCCGCGGCTGCAGTGCGCGTTCGAAGCGCCGGCGCCGAGATTGCATTCGACGGTTTAGAGGTTTCCCTATAGGTTTATCGTCCAGCGGTGGCGGCAGCGGCGCAAGCGATACCTACAAGTGGCGCGCGCTCTTCACGGTCATGGTAGGCACGTTCATGTCACCGTTCGACGGCACGGTGGCCAACGTCGCGTTGCCTTCGATCTCCCGATCGTTGCGGACGGGCGTTGATTCGGCGGAGTGGGTGCTGCTCACGTATTTGCTGGTTACAGCCGCCACTTTGCCGCTCTTTGGCCGTTTGAGTGACATGCTAGGCGGAAAGCGCATCTATCTCGCCGGCTTCGCCGTTTTCGCGGCCGGTTCATTAGTATGCGTCCTCGCGCCGAGCTTGGTCATCCTCGTTGCGGCGCGCGCGCTTCAGGGACTCGGCGCGGCCATGTTGATGTCGACGTCGCTGGCTCTGATCACGGCGGCATTCCCAGCCAGCGAACGCGGGCGTGCCATTGGAATGAACGGGGCTGCCGTCGCCGCCGGGTTGACGCTCGGTCCGATCATCGGCGGAACGATCCTGACCTTTGCCGATTGGCGATGGATTTTTCTGATCAACGTTCCAATATCGGCGCTGGCCCTCATCCTCACGCGCGCGGTTTTGCGGCCCGGGCGGGAATCGCCCCAACGGTTCGACTTCGCCGGCATGTCTTTAGCGGCCGCCGCGCTGTTCGGTTTGACGCTCGGACTTTCACGCGCGCACGTCTGGGGATGGGCCTCCCCTCTCACGATCGGCCTGCTGGTTGCCTCGTCCTTACTTGTGATTTTTTTCATCCGCGTCGAGCGCCGTACCGGAGCGCCTATGTTGGATTTGCGGCTTTTCTCGAATCGCACGTTTACGTTTTCGGTTCTCGCGTCAGCGCTCTACTTTTGGGCGGCATATAGTGTCGTGTTCACCGTTCCCCTCGCCGCGCAGACGGCGCTGAGGATGAATCCGTTGCAAGCGGGATTTTTGCTGCTGCCGATCTCGGCGCTCAATATCGTGTTCGCACCGGTCGCAGGCGCGCTTTCCGATCGCCTTAACGCCCGCTATCTCTCGACGGCGGGCGCGATACTTTTTGCAGCGGGAGCTTTTTGGATGTCCGCGTTGCCGGCGATCCCGGGATTTTGGAGAATCGCTATGGTGCTCGCGATCATCGGCCTGGGCGGAGCGGTCTTCACTCAGCCCAACAACAGCGCGATCATGGGGAGCGCTCCCGAGGCTCACCGCGGGATCGCGTCCGGTGTTCTCGCCACCGCTCGCACGACCGGGCAAGTCATGGGAATCGCGATGGCCGGCGCGATTTACTTCCTTCGCTCCAATGAACTGGGCGCTTTCGGTCCGGCGTTTGCGCCTGCAAAGGCGGTATTTCTGGCGGTCGCCGTTCTCATGGCTATCGCCGCGGCGCTCTCATACGCTAGGCCATCCAAAACCGCCGCCGGAACGTTCTAACAAGTATGAAAGGTTTGAACTTCGCGTTCTTCGCCGCCGTGCTAAGCATAGGGTTTATTTCTGCCGGCTCCGCATCCGTTGCCGCAACTCAACGGCAAGCCGTTCTTGCGGGCGGGTGCTTTTGGGGCATGCAAGCCGTTTTCGAACCGCTGCGCGGCGTTTCGAAAGTCGTTGCCGGCTATTCCGGAGGAAGCGCCTCGACGGCGCATTATGAAACTGTGTCCACCGGAACGACGGGCCACGCCGAGTCCGTCGAGATCACGTACGATCCCGGACAAATTTCGTTTCGCAAGCTCCTGCAAGTGTACTTTCTCGTTGCGCACGATCCGACGCAGCTCAACCGTCAAGGGCCCGACGACGGCACCCAGTACAGATCGGAGATCTTCTACGCCGGCGAACAGCAGCGCGCCGATGCGCAGGCTTACATCGCCGAACTCGAGCGCCGGCATGTCTTTTCGAACCCAATCGTCACCAAAATGGCGCCGCTCCACGGCTTTTATGAGGCCGAAGGCTACCATCAGGACTTTGTCGCCCACAACCCGTTCAACCCGTATGTGATGATCAACGACAAGCCGAAGCTCGAGCACCTGCGCCGCGCTTACCCGGAGCTTCTCAAGAAGAGCGGCTAGGGCCGCACGCAGCGCACCCGGAACACTCGGGGGTGCGTACATTTTCCAAGATTTCGATCGCGCCCGGAGCGCGAACGCTTGATGCGCAATGGTATTTGTCGGCCGAGATCTTCGAACGCGAACGCGAGCGAATCTTCGCCCGCTCGTAGGTGTGCGCCGGCCGCTCGGAGCAGATCGCAGAGCCGGGAAGCTTCTTCCTTTTCGAGGTCGCCGGTGAAAGCTTGATCGTCGTCCGCCACCCTTCGGGCGCCGCGCGAGCGCTCTATAACGTCTGCCGGCATCGGGGCACGCGGATGTGCACCCAAACGGAAGGCCGCTTCAAAGGTGCGATTCAGTGTCCCTATCATGCTTGGACCTACGGACTTGACGGCTCACTGCTCGTAGCTCGAATGATGGAAGGAACGCCGGGTTTCGATCGAGCGGAATATCCGCTGCATGCGGCCGCAATCGCTGAGTTTGAAGGTTTTCTTTTCGTCAGCCTGGCGCCGGATGAGCCGTTCGAGCAATCGTTCGCGCCGCTTTTCGGCCGTTTCGATCGCTGGCGGCTCGGCCGGCTGCGCAGCGCGAAAAGGATCGCATACGAACCGGCCTGCAACTGGAAACTGATCTTTCAAAACTATTCCGAGTGCTATCACTGCCCTGTGATTCATCCGCAGGTGGAGCAGCTCTCTGCGTGGGACAGCGGACGCAACGATCTGATGGAGGGTCCATTTCTGGGCGGCTACATGACGCTGCGAGATGTCCGCGGCAGCCTAACGACCACCGGGCACAGCTCGCGGCCGCCGCTAGAAACGCTCCCGGAAGACGATATCGGGCGCGTCTATTAGTACACGATCTTCCCGTCCATGCTGCTGAGCCTTCATCCGGACTACGCGATGGTGCACTACATCCGGCCGATCGCCCCCAACAGGACGGCAATCCTGTGCGAATGGCTTTTCGAAGCTGCAGCGATGGTCCGCCCCGGGTTCGATCCTTCGGACGCCCTAGAATTTTGGGACCTAACGAATCGTCAAGATTGGGCGGTCAGCGAGCTGACGCAACTCGGCTTGGGCTCGCGCGCGTATGCTCCGGGTCCTTACGCTGCCGGCGGGGGCCTACTGCATGCATTCGATAAACATTACTTGCAGACGATGCAGGCGTGAACGCGGTTCAAGCAGCTCCAAGGCTCGCTCGCAAGCTGAATGCTTTCGATGCGACGCTGGTCGTCATGGGCGGCATCGTAGGGGCGGGCATCTTCATGAATCCCTCCGTCGTGGCTCAGCGAGCGCACACGACGCAGCTGATCATGGCGGCCTGGCTCTTTGGCGGGCTCGTTTCCCTGGCGGGAGGCTTTATCTTTGCCGAACTGGCTTGGCGCCGCCCGAGCGCCGGAGGGCTCTATGGATACATGCGAGATGCGTTCCATCCCGTCGTCGCCTTCATGTACGGCTGGACCGCGTTACTGGTTAGTCAGAGTGGCGGCATGGCGGCAGCAGCCGTCACATTCGCAGCATACTTCCAGCCTCTCACGGCCCTGCATTGGCCGGCGAAAGTAAGCGCGATTGGAGCTATTGCGCTCCTGAGTTTCATCAACTGCACGGGCGTTCGCGAAGGCGGCACGACGCAGAACATCTTCATGATCTTGAAGGTTGCGGTCATCGCTGCAGTCATTGGGGCGGGGCTCTCCGGATCGCACCCGGCAAGCGCCCACCAAGCGGCCGCGGCCTCCGTCGTCCCGGGCGGATTGCTGCCGATCCTGGCGATCATGGGTGCCTCACTCGTACCGGTGCTCTACGCTTATGACGGCTGGCAGACTGCGCCGTTCATCGACGGCGAGCTCAAGGACCCGGCCCGTACGCTCCCAAGTGGTATGATACTCGGCGTCATTGCCGTCGTCGTGCTATACCTGGTGATGACGATCGCTGCTCTCGTCATGCTGGGGCCGCACGGCCTTGCAGCAACGAGCACTCCCGCCTCGGATATCATGGCCGCTGTCTTCGGACCGGCCGGACAGCGCATCGTTGCGGCGGGTGTAGCTCTTTCAACGCTCGGATTCTTGAGCAACCAAGTCCTCACATCGCCGCGCATCTACTACGCGATGGCGCGCGACGGATTGTTCTTCAAGCAGCTGGCTTCGGTCCATCCGCGTACCCAGGCACCGGTCGTCGCCATTGCAGTGCAAGCGATAGCCGGCATCGCGATCACCTTGTGGGGACGGTACGATCAGATTCTCAACTACGTGCTCTCGATGGACTTCATTTTTTTGACGCTCGCCGCGGTGGCGCTCTTCATCTTTCGACGCCGTCGCGCCGTAACGGAGCCGGGTCCGCTCGTTCCGGGACATCCTTGGACGACGCTGTTCTTTATCGCGGCGGGAGTGGCGATCATCGTAAATACCGTCGTCACCTATCCGCGAGACACGCTCATCGGCCTGCTGATTCTCTTTTCCGGTGCGCCAATCTACCTCATATGGCATAGGCGGAGCCGGTTCGCGGCGTCGGCGCCGGCGTAACGTGATCGCCGGCGACGAACAATTCGTCAGGCGCTCGCGTGAGATCCAACGGCGCTCGGCTCGAAGGCCGGCGCCTTGCGCGCTTCTATCGCGGCGATTGTCTCGGTAAGAAGCCGCGCCTGAAAAGCGATGACATCCTCGACGCCGGCGAAGGCGGGGTGAACGCGGCGCTCGCTGAGCTGGTAGCGCTCACCATGTCGCCGGAGAATGCCGAGCTCCGCCATCCTCGCAAGGGCCTTGCTGATTTGCATCTGCGGATTCCGCGCGAGCTCCGGATCGATGAAGAGCTCCGCCGGAAGAGTGTCCAAACGGGTTGCAACTCCGGTCGAGATTTCCTGAGGCGAAAAATCTCCCCGTTGCCGTGAGAGCCATTCGGCCGTCAACGCGCTGACCGTTACAGGGCGAGCTGCGGCAAGTTCCGCTACGATGTTTTCTTTGTCGCTCACTTCCTTTACGCGATACAGTTCCGAAAGCTTGCGGCCAACGAACGGATCGTAGCTGATTGCCGCAACGAACACTCTTTGCGCGGAGGGGGAAAGCCGGTCCCAAAGCCCCCGGAACGGAAGCATGGCGCCGTCTTTGCTGTACTCGCCTTCCGGCGTGATATAGGCCGTCGCACCGCGGCGCAGTGCGGCTTCCATGCGGCTGAGATCCTCTTCGATTGCCGCCCTCGTCTCGTCGAAAATTTCCCTCCGGTACGGCACGTTCAGCTCCGAGAGCCGCACTCGCGTTTGGTGCGTGAATCGAAAGTACTGTGCTCGCCGAAGATCCGCCGTGGTTAGCTCGCCTACGTTCAACCGTTCAACGGTCTCCGGTTTGAAGATTGCTGCCAGCGGCAGAACGCCGTGACGCCGCTGAACGGCCCACGCCCATCGTGCCAGCGAACGGGCCTGCAGCTCATTTTCGAGCTGCATGAGTCCCAGAGCGGTAAAGAGCCAACCAAGATTGACGTTCGCAAAGACGCGCCACAGCCACGGAATGCGCAGCGCCATGAAACCAGGTTCGTAGAGTGACTTCGCCGATGCCGAAAACACCGGCGAACGAAATCCGCCGCGCAGAATGAAATCCGCGAAAGGCGCCATGAGATCGATTTCCGTCTGATGGTTCGAGACCACCAGCGCTGAGCGCCGCTCTACGGGAAGCTTTCCCCAAGAACGGATTCGATACGCCGCGTGGGTATACGCGGCGACGGCCAACGCAGCTGCAATGCGCAAGGGAATGCCCCACCACGGAATAACCGGACGCGCCCCGACGCCCAGCACGACGACCGACGCGAGCGCAAAACTTCCAGCCGCCGTAAAGAACAGCATGCGGTAGCCGTCGAGCGAGCCTGCGTACCGGCCCAAAAGCCAGCCGCCGAAAAGCGGCGCAATAACGGCCGGAAAGTTCTGCGCGATTCCCCAGATGCCCAAGTCGCGAGCGACATCCCGCAGCTTAGGGACGCTGTCGATGGCCAAAGCCCAGCCCGTAGAAAGAACGCCGCCAAAACCTATCCCGAAGAAAAACGCGAACCCGAACATCCAGCGCTCTTGCGGCACCATGCCAAAACCGGCAGTCGCCAAGGCCATCGGAATTCCGCACGCGGCGACGATGTATTTGCGCGGCACTCGATCGGAGAGCCAGCCCAAATAGACGCCCGAAACGATTGCCCCCACGAGCGAAGCGGCCGCGACGATTCCGGTCCCTGCGGATGGATCGGCAACGTGCAAGATATCCTTGAAGAAGTACAAGACGAACGCCATGAGCAGCGTCAAGCCGAACGCGAGAAACGCTCTCGAGATGAAAACTATGGTGAAGTCGTGCCAGTCGCTGACGTGCGCGCGCTCCTCATCGCCACCGGCCGGTGTTTCACGGATCAGCAGAATGGAAAGGGCGCCCAGCGCCGCAGCCACGCCGATCGCGATGAACGTGCTGCTCGGCAGCGTACCGGCTGCAACGCCGATGCCGAGCACCGTGCCTACGACCATCGCGACGCTGCGAACGCCGGAGACTTGACCCCAAGCCGCCTTCGGAACGATGTCCGGGATCAGTGCTTGGTATGCTGCCAGACTGACGTTGGCAGCGAATGTGGCCAAGAGCAGGAACGCCGCAAAGAGCGGTAGCGAATGGACTTCGGCGAGCATGATCAAGCTCGCAGCGTCGAGCGCCGCCCCTCCAACAATAAACGCTCCTCGCGGGATGCCGCGGCGGCGCAGCCGGTCGGACAGCGCGCCGGCTACGGGCGGAACGATCATCGCGACAAAAGAGATCAGCGCTGCGAGGACGGCAAACACGCGCACATGATCTGCCGGCCGCAGCTGCAGCAACGCGGCCGGCACTGCGATCGTTATGAGCGCCGTATCCTGAAAATGCAGCGGCACCCAGAATGCGTTCAGGAGGGCGGACTTCCAAACGCTGTATCCCTGGGTGGGTTCCTTCACGAAGCGAGCTCGGGCAGGTGCTCTTCGCGTAGGAGAACGTTGAGCGAGCGCACGCGATCGCCGATTCCTGAAAGGACGCCCTCGATCGCATCCATCTGCGCCTGATAGGAACGCAGCAGTTCATATTGCGCTTGCGTCGGCGCGCCGTCGTACTGCCCAATCGTATGCCGCAGGTAAGCGACTTGCTCGCTCAAACGCGCCGGCTGGCGGTACCCGCTTGGCTCGGGGTTGCGGAGCTGCGCGATCTGCGCTTCGAGTGAGGCATTGAGCGTCTGCGCAAGATCGAGAACGCGGGCGGGAGCGCGTGCCTTTCTCAAGGAGCGGATGCCGGTTTGCCAGCCGCGTATGCGCGCGATCGCGCGCTCGGCCCTTTCCTGCAAGACTGCAAGGCTCATGAGCGCATCGTATTGCGCTTGCAAATCGGCTCCAGTCGCGCGTTCGCGAGAGTCCATGCGCACGACGACCGGCACGGACTGCGACGTGCCAAGCGCATCGACGGCCACGGTGTAACGGCCCGGAAGAACCTGGGGACCGCGAATCGTCAGCGGATAGAAGACGTAGTACGGACGCTCATCTTGAACGATCCGAGTTTGGGAGGGCGGGTCTGTGCGAAGATCCCACGTAAAGCGATTGAACCCGGCGTGCACTTGGACGTTGAATGCGTCGATCTGCCGATCGGTTGCATCGAGCACGCGAACATGCACGATGGGTTTGCGTCCGCCCGAAGGCGAAGGGACGCGCGCCAGATAGAGCGTGATCAGCGCTCCATACGGCTTGCCCTCCGAGACGAACGCGCCGCGCCCCCCTTCGTGAAGGAAGCCGTTCGCATAACGAAGCGCCGGCATCGGCGAGAAAAGATAGGCTTGCACGCCGGCAACGCGGCCGTACTCCTGCAGCGGCGTAAGGTCGTCCAGAATGTAGAAGCCCCGGCCATGCGATCCCACGATCAGATCGTTGCCGCGAGGATGCACTTGCAGATCGAAGATCGGAATATGCGGGATGCCCAAGCGCAAGTCTTGCCATGATGCGCCGCGATCGAACGAAGCGAAGAGTCCGTTCTCCGTTCCCGCATAGAGCACGCTTGAGTTGCGCGGGTCCTCGCGGACCACATGCACGAAGCTCGAAAGGCCTGCGCCGATCGGCGACCACGATCGCCCGTAGTCCCGCGTAACGTAGGCGTATGGCCGGTAATCGTCCCACAAATGCCGATCGAACGAGGCATACGCGACGCCGGGAAATGACGGCGACGGCGCGATGCAGTTCACCCGAGCAGGTAATGGCACGCCGACCGCTTGTATCGCATCGATCCAGCTGGCGCCGCCATTGCGCGTTATCTCGAGATGTCCGTTGTCCGTACCGTACCACAGCGTTTTCAGATCCTTGGCATCCTCGCCAATCGAGTAGATCGTGCAGTAGGTTTCGGCGTTTGTGTTGTCGTGCGTGATCGGCCCGCCGCTGGACTGGAGCTGTGCCGGAAGGCATTGCGTCAAATCCGGACTGACTGCAGTCCAGTTCTCTCCGCCGTTGCTCGAGCGAAAGAGAACGTTGCCGCCGAAAAAGATGACATTCGGATCGAAGTGCGAGATCAAAAGCGGGGCGCTCCAATTGAACCGGTACCGGTAGGTAGCGGCGCCTGTTCCGAAGGAGACGATCGGCTGCGGTGAAATGTAGCGGCGCTCGCCGGTCGCGATATTGGCTTTCACCAGGTCGCCGAAGTGCGTGTCTTCGTAGATGATATCGGAATCGCGAGGATCCGCCATCGCGTATTGACCGTCACCCCAGTCTGAAATATTGAGCCAATCGCCCTCGCGCACACCCTCTTCGCGGCTCAATCGCGCGCTTGGTCCGCGCCAGACCTCGTGGTCTTGCAATCCGGCCATAACGTGGTAGGGCTCATCCATGTCATAGCCCACGCGATAGATCTGATCGAAGGGCACCACGTCGTCATAGTTCCAAGTCTTACCGCGGTTGAGCGAGATGTGAAATCCCATGTCGCTGCCGTTGAGCAGACGGCGCGGATCGGCGGGATCGATCCAGAGATCGTGGTTGTCCCCGCCCCCGCCGGCATCGTGAAAATGCGCACCGCCGTCGTTTGAAACCAGCAGCGCCCCCGCAACGGCATAGACGCGGCGCGCATTGCCCGGATCGCATCGCACTTGAGAAAAGTAAAAAGGCCGGAAGTTGATCTCTTGGCTGGCGTTGCGCATGGACCAGTGCGCGCCGCCGTCGGTGCTGCGGTAGAGCATCCCGTTGCGCACGGGCACGAAGGCGTAAATGACGCGGGAATCGCCTGCGCAAACGTCGACGCCGACCCGATTGATAGGGCCCGTCGGCAGGCCGTTCGGTGTGGGCACATCCGTCAGACGGCGCCAAGTTCTTCCTGCATCGCTCGATCGATAGAGGCCGCTGCCCCGCCCGCCGCTGCGCAGCGTCCACGGCGAGCGCAGAAAATCAAAGGTTCCCGCGTACGCTACGCGGCCGCTCGGAGCAAAGACCAGATCGCTTCCGCCGGTCGTCGCGTTGACATGAAGAACGCGCGACCACTGTTTGCCTCCATCGACCGAGCGGTAGATTCCGCGTTCACCGCCAGGTCCAAATTCATGACCGAGCGCGGCAACGAGCACGATCCGTGCATCGGCCGGATCGATCGCAATCTTCGCGATGCTGCCGCTGTCGGAAAGGCCGAGATGACGCCAATGCGCCGCGCCGTCCCGAGATTCCCAAACGCCGTCGCCGGCCACCGCCGTATTTCTCGGAAAGCCTTCTCCTGTACCGACATAGAGATGACGCGGGTCATGTGGATCGATCGCGATCGATCCGACGGCTACGCCGGTGCCGCTTTCAAAGGCGGAAACGAATGTCAGTCCGGCGTCCTCCGATTTCCAGAGCCCGCCGGAGGAGTGTCCGAGATAAATGAGGTTCGGATTTCCAGGAACACCCGCGACAGCATCGATGCGCCCTCCCATCACGGCAGGACCGATCCAGCGATAATGCAGATCGCCAAACGGGCCCGCGGCTCGCCCGAGCACCGGAGCGAGGACGAACGCCAAGATCAACGCGCATCCCCATGGGGCTGTGGCGCGTCTCACGCGGGAGCTGCATCGTGCAGAACGGCTGGGGTGTTCATGTGGGTAACGGAGGTACTTGACATGAGCACGGGGCTCCTCATAGCGCGTCTTATTCTGGGCCTGGGCATAGCGGCCCACGGCTCGCAAAAGCTTTTCGGCTGGTTCGGCGGATACGGTCCCGCCGGAACCGGCGGGTTCTTCGAATCAAAGCTGGGCTTTCGTCCCGGCGTCATGATGGCCGTCGCCGCGGGCTGCGGCGAATTCTTCGGCGGATTGTTGATTGCATTCGGATTTTTGGGTGGCCTTGGCCCGGCAATCGTGCTGATCGTGATGCTGACCGCGATCTTCTCCGTTCATATCCGTAACGGGTTCTTCGTCGACAAACAGGGCTGGGAACTTCCGGCCATGTACATCGCAGGCGCGCTCGCACTTGATTTCGGTGGATACGGTGCGTACTCACTCGACCAAGCTCTTGGCTTGAACATTCTTTCAACGATACACTTGCGCTGGATCTTGATCGCTGCGGCCATCGTGCTGGCGGCAATAAGCCTGCTGCTTCGCCGGTCCCAACCGCAACCGGCTAGTGGATCCGCAGCCAGCTGACGATCGCGCTCATGACTTGCGGATCGACTTCGTGCGCCAAGGGGTAGTTCGGCGCCTTTGCTTCTTCGGTGGTAGAGAGCTGCAGAAGAAAGTGGTCGTCATGGGGCCCGTGTAGGACGTCGATCCGCCGCCCGGCGGCGCGAGCCGCCCCGACTAAGCCGGCGAAGTCGCTTTCGGGGGTCTGCGTGTCGCGTTCGCCTCTCACCGCAAGCATCGGCTGTGCGACGAAAGCGATTTCGCGGCGTGGATCGATTGTCTCGTAGCTGCGGAAGTACGGTAATCGTTGGAGCAGATCGACTCTTGCCCTGACATCGGCAGAGGCAGCTGCAACGCTCTGTCTGAGCGCTTGCGCGTAGGGCACGCTTAACGGACCGACGAGAACCAATGCCCGGATTGGGGCTCCCGCCAGCGCGGCGGCCATGGCGGTTTCCGCTCCTTCACTGAGTCCCAGTGCATAGATGCGGCGCGCGTCGATCCGCTGCTCCTGTGCAAGAACCGCGATCGCGGCGGCGGCATCGTCGATAAAGTTCTGCCGTCTGACGGACTGCGCTTGCGTCGCCGTCATGCTCTCTCCGACGCCACGGTTATCGTAACGAAAAACGGCGAAGCCGCCCGCATTCAAGGCTGCGGCATAGCGATCGAAAACGGCGGTTGCACCGACGCGCTCATCGCGATCTTCCGGACCATTCGCCCCGAGGAGCACAACGGCAGGGACTACAGCAGCCGCGCGGTTTGGAAAAGAAAGCGTTCCCGAGAGAGTGCTCTTATCGAACGATGTGAACGTGATCGCGACGAAGAGCAGCGGCGTGAACGCGATCACGGCGTTTGCTCGGGCATAGGAAGCGGCGTCCGGCGCGGCGCGGGCTTTCCGCTTACAATGGGCCGCGGCGTTGGGGAAGGCTGCGGCGTGAACACCGTGGCGGAGGGCGCCCGGGGCACCGCGGCGTTGAACGGCGTCGGCGTCGCTACAGGATTGCCGGCGATTCGCACGTCGAGTTCATGACGGTGTCCGTCATAGTGCACCGCTGCGCCGAGCAGGCGCAGGATGGGCGCCAGCGTCACGTAGGTTCTGGCAAACTGTGAGGGCTGCGTTGAGGGCGGTGCCGGTACCTGGGCGAACCGGTCACCGCGCACGATCACGATGACGCTGTCTTCATCTCCGATGGAAGCGGCGATGGACGTTAGAAACGGTTCGACAGGCGCAACGACGCGGCCGCGACGGATGAGCGGCGGATTGTACGAACGCACGATAGACCCGTTCAGCAACACCGTCACCAGCGCTTCAAGTGGGAAAATCACCGCTCGAAAGCGATACTATCGCAAGCGGTGCGTCTCATCTTAGCGTTTCGAGAGGCCGGGGTGCGGTTTTCACGCGACGGCTGCGCATTTCTTTCACAGGCCATCGCTTTCAACGCGCTCTTTGCGATCTTCCCGCTGCTGGTCTTGCTCTTGACGGGCGCCTCACTCATCTTCCCGGACGCGAACCGGCAAATTCTGTCCTTTATCGATGAGTTCGCGCCGGCGCTGCACGATACCGTGTCCGAGAACCTTCGCACCTATGTCTATGGACGCGGCATCTCGAGCATCATTGCATTCGCATTCGTGATTTGGGCCGGCAAGAATCTTTTCATGGGGCTTGCCTACGCTCTCAACCGCGCTCTAGGCGTTCCCAAGAGTCGCCCGTTGCTGCATGACATGTTCCTGTCCATCGTCATGCTTCCGCTGGTCGGGATCATCATGTTCATCGCCATGGGGCTGCCGATCTTCATCTCGATCGTCGTCAAGTATGCCAATCTCCCGGATCCGACGCATCTTTCGCAAATCCTCGCCTATCTGCTTTCGATGCTTCTCGCCTTTGTCGTCGTCATGGTTCTCTACACGTTCTTGCCGAATCGCTCGGTGAAGTGGCACTTCGCCGTGCCCGGCGCGACCTTCGCCGCATTCGCATGGCCGGCGGTGCAGTTCATCTTCGCGTTCTATACAGTGCACGTGGATTTCACGCGCGTCTACGGAGCACTCTCCGCGCCGCTGGTCCTGTTGCTGTGGTTCTATCTGATGGGCGTCATCTTTTTCTTCGGCGCCGAACTGTGCGCTGGATGGGCTCACCTCAAAGGAACCGTCGCTGTCGCGCCGCTGGTCGACCCAATCGAGCCGGAGGGCGCGCCCTAGAGCGCCTGCGAATCAGTGACGAATCGCGGGTGCCGGACGTTGAAGTGTGCGGAGCGTAGAGAGAAAGGATAGTCGTCGTGCGCCGGATCTTCTTTGGAGTGCTGCTCTGCTGCATCGCAGGTATTGCCGGCGTTGCTAACGCAGCGCCGCGTAAGCCCGTTCCGACTCCCACGCCAAGTCCGTCGCCATCGCCCACGCCGGCGAGGCCCACCGTCCCCCTGGTCCTGGTCTATCCTTTTGACGTAAGCAGCGAGATGAAGCCGGACACCGGCGTCCGGGCAGCTTTGCTCTTCGTGGCGCAGATGAACGCCGCCGGCGGCATCCTCGCGCGCAATGCGCCGCCCAACGTCCGCCGGCCCAGCTACCTGACTTTTGCAAAACGCGCCAATGCCGACTACTACGTCGCCGGCTACATGACGCCACTGGGCGACGGCGTCTCGTTGGTGGAGCAAGTCGTTTCGACGCAGAGCGGGGCGATCGTTTTCGGAACGACGGCACAGATTGAATCCTTTGAGGATGCCGCTTCGCAAGCAGTTGCGATCCATGACGGAATCATCGCGCGCGAGCGCAGTCTAACGGGCGGCATCGCGGCCAACGAAGCTCAAGCAACTCCTACGCCGCTGCCGAACAACGAGGCCAACATCGGATCGTTCGCGGGCGGATTGTTCAAGCATCGCCCCAGAGCCACGCCGGCACCTCACCCGGCGGCCAAACCATCCAAAGGCGTGATCGTCGTGCACGTGACCGGCGCTCCGCCAACCGTACTCTCGCAAGCGACGACCGTGCTGTTCTACTCGTTGCAATCCTACTACAACGTCCGCATGGCCGGCGTCTCGCCGGAGAATCTTGCGGCAACTGCCGATCGTATCTGCGGCGCCGATCGCAACAACACGATCGCATCCGGAACCGTGGCCACGCAGTCCGTCCATCGCGGATTTTTCGCGCGCACGCAGTACACGTTCACGCTCGACGTCTATACCTGTTTCGGCGCCCGCCTCGATCGCATGAACGGCGTCGGCAACTCGCTCGCCTCCGCCATCGGTGCGGCGGTACAATCGTACGCGCAAGCTCATCCGCTCAACGCATAAGCTTACAGCAAGCCTTCCGGCAGGCTCACGACGATGCGCCGCTCGCGCAGATCGATCCGCTTTATGAACTCGGAGACCATGGGCACCAATCTGCCGCTCACGACGAGCATGTCGGAACTCGGGAAATGCTCGACGGACTGCACGATTCCAAGCTCGATGCCGTCTTCCGTATAAAGCGCGCAGCCGGCGAGATCGCGGTCGAGATACTCTCCGGGCTCTAGTTGAATGCGGTCGGCTTCCGCAAAAAAGGTGGCGCCGACGTAAACCTGCGCCTCTTCCGGCGACTCTACGCCGCATAGCCGCAGCAATAGGCGCGACTTGTGTTCGCGAACGGAGTGAACGATGACGTCTTGCGGCGTCCCGTCGATAGCGACGAGCCGGAACGCGGCTCCGGCATTGAAAAGCGGCCTTCCGGCGCTTGTCGGATCGCACTTGAGCTCGCCCGCTCGTCCGAAGAGTCCGGCGACGCGTCCCACGGGTAGCCGGTCAATCGGGCCGCGCTTGATCCTCGGCCTCGTCGTCCTCTTCTTCGAAAGATTCGTCGGTGTCGAAAATCTCGACCGAAAGGCGTCCCTCCGCCGTCGCGCGCACGATCGTGCGCAGCGCTTGCGCAACGCGGCCGCTGCGGCCGATGACTTTGCCCAGATCCTCGGGATCGACGACCAACTCGATCGACGCTTCTTCTCCGTTCTCCGGCGGAAAGCTCTCCACCGTGACCGCGTCGGCTTTGCTCACCAGTTTCTTCGCCAGGAATGCTAACAGCTCGCCGGCGCGTTTTTGCGCCGCTGCCGGATCGGCGCGATCCCGCCGCACACTTTGGGCGCGCGGGCGCCGCAATGGCTTCGGGATGCCCGTCTCACCACGTGACCGTCTTCCTGGTGTTTCGTCTTCAGGCTCAATGTCGTCGATCGCGGTTTCATCGGAAGCGATATTCCGTGCTCCAAGGGTGGAACGCCGTTCCGCTTGGACGTCGTCCTCGCCGAAGAGACCGAATTCGTCGTCGAAGGAGCTCATGCCGTAGGTCCGCGCTCGATAATGCCCTTTTCAACAAAGAGCCGGCGTACCGTTGGGGAAGGCTGCGCGCCTTTTTCCAGCCACGCTTTCGCTTTCTCTTCGTTCACGACGACGGTGCGCGGCTCAGTGCGCGGATTATAGTGCCCCAAGATCTCTATGAAGCGCCCGTCGCGCGGCGATCGTTCGTCCGCAACGACAAAACGATAGGTCGGTTGTTTCTTGGCGCCCATGCGCCGCAGTCGAATCTTTACCATATCCTCTCTTGTCTTACTTGAATGCACCAAGTGGAAGTCGTGGACGTTTTTTCCCGCCGAAACCCATTTGCTTCATCATTTTTCGCGACTCCTCGAAGCGCTTCACTAAACGGTTGACGTCCGCAACTTCGGTGCCGCTGCCGCGCGCAATGCGCTTCCGGCGCGAACCGTTCAGAAGGGACGGATCGTGGCGCTCGCGGCGGGTCATCGAGCAGATAATCGCTTCGATACGCGAAATGTCGCGCTCCGGAATCTCGAAATTCTTGGGCAGCGCGCGCGAAAGGCCCGGGATCATCTTGATCACTTCGCTCATGGAACCCATTTTGCGAACCTGCCGCATTTGAACCAAAAAATCATCGAGCGTGAACTGCTGGCGGGCAAGCTTCTGTTCGATCTCTTTGGCTTGATCGGCGCTATAAACGCTTTGCGTGCGCTCGATCAGAGTCAGCACATCGCCCATGCCCAAAATGCGCGAAGCCAGGCGATCCGGATGGAACGTTTCGAGCGCCGAGAGTTTCTCGCCGACACCGATGAATTTGATCGGCGCCCCGGTCACTTTATGGATTGAGAGCGCAGCACCGCCGCGCGTATCCCCGTCGAGCTTCGTCAAGAGCACGCCGGTGATCCCGAGGCGGTCGTGAAAGCCTTTAGCAACGTTCGTCGCTTCTTGGCCCGTCATCGCATCGGCAACGAGCAGGATCTCTTTGGGTTGCGTCGCCGCCTTGATGCGTGCCAGCTCCTCCATGAGCGCCTCTTCGATCTGCAGCCTACCAGCAGTATCGATGATTGCCGTTGAAAGCGCGAGGCGGCGGGCCTCCGTGACGCCGTCGATAGCGATTCGTACCGGATCGTCGTTTCCGCGTTCGAAGACCGGGAGATCGATCTGCGCGCCCAGCTTGCGCAGCTGCGCGATCGCGGCGGGGCGGTAAACGTCCGCGGCGATCAGAAGTGATCGCCTTCCTTGTTCCTTGAGCCGCAGTGCAAGCTTTGCAGCCTGGGTCGTTTTGCCCGAGCCTTGCAAACCCACGAGCATGATGACGGAGGGCGGCGCATCCGAAAACGATAGACGCGCTTGCGGTGAAGCAGCGGGCGGCCCGAGCAGCTCGACCAGCTCCTCGTGCACGATCTTGACCATCGTTTGCGAGGGAGAGAGGGATGCCAAGACGTCTGCGCCGATCGCTCTTTCCTTGACGCGACTGGCGAACGCTTTGGCAGCCGAAAGCGAAACGTCGGCCTCAAGCAAAGCGATGCGCACTTCGCGCATCACTTCGTTCACATCCGTTTCGCTCAGTCTTCCCCGCCCTGTCAAACGCGTGAAGATCGCATTCAGCCGCTCCGAGAGCGCTTCAAACATCATTCCTTGGCTGTCGCTTCCTCGATTCGTTTGACCGCATCTCCGACCGTTTTGATCTTCTCGGCTTCTTCATCCGGGATGTCGATATTGAACTCCGTTTCAAATGCCATCACCAATTCTACCTGATCGAGCGAATCGGCGCCGAGATCATCCGTGATCGACGCCTCGGGTGTCACTTCGGATTCGTCAACGCCGAGCTGCTCGACGATGATCTTTTTGACTTTATCGAACGTCGTGGACATATCTCTCCTATTCACATCCAAACACCGCCGTCGATCACGAGCGTCTGGCCCGTCATGTACCCGGCGGCATCCGAACAGAGAAAACTGACTACTCCGCTTACGTCTTCCGGTTTCCCAGGGCGCCCAAGCGCCGTCTGCTTGAGTAAGTGCTCCCTTGCGGCGTCGGGAATGTGCTCCGTCATCGCGGTCTCGATCAAGCCCGGCGCGACGGCGTTGACTCTTATGTTCCTTGAACCCAATTCCTTCGCTAAGGTCTTTGCCAAGCCGATGATGCCGGCCTTGGAAGCGACGTAGGCTGCTTGGCCGGGGTTTCCCGTGAGGGCCACCACGCTCGAGAGCAGCACGATCGAACCGGAGCGCTGACGGAGCATGGGCTTCGCAACCGCGGCGCACAGAAAGAACGCGGACTTTAAGTTTGCGGAAAGCATTTGATCGAGCACCGAAAGCTTCATCCGAACCAGCAGCGCGTCAATCGATTGTCCGGCGTTCGCGATCGCGAAATCGACGTGGCCGAAGCGTTCTACAGCTTGCGTGACCGCCGCTTCGACTGCCGCTTCCTCGGTGACATCTGCGACGATCACGTGCGTATTGGCATTCGCCTGCGCATCGCTGCACGCATTGGCGGTTTCTTCCAAAGCTGTGCGGTCCCGTCCGATGAGCACAACGTCGGCGCCTTTGCTTGCGAACTCGGTGGCAATCGCTCGGCCAATACCGCGGCTCGCCCCCGTAATCAGGGCGACTTTTCCACCAAACGTCACGTGGCGGCGCGCATCCCTTGGTGCAGCGCGCCTTTGAGTTTCTCAATGCCCGCCGAATCTGAAACGTTCACGACCGCCGGCGCCTGCGGAAGCCTGCGAAAGAGGGGCGCCAATACGGGCGTTGCGCCGAATTCGACCACCAGGTCCAAATCGTAAGAAAGAAGCTGAAGCGCGGCGTCGTGCCAGCGAACTTCGCTCGTGATCGAGCGCACGAGATTGCTGCGAATCCCTTTCACGTCGCGATACACTCGAGCGTCGACGTTCGAAACGACGTCGAACGCCGGCATGTGAATAGCTGCCGCGTTTACGGCTCGCTCGAACGGCGCCACGGCGGGCTCCATGAGTCTCGAGTGCCATGCGCCTGAAACGTTGAGCGGAACAACGCGTTTTGCGCCGGCTTCGAGCAGCGCTTCGCACGCGCGATTCACGGCCTCGCGGTCACCGCTGATCACGATTTGGGAAGGCGCATTGAAATTCGCCAACTGCACCTCCGCGCCGCTCTCCCTCGTCGTTTCCTCGACAACGGCCCGAATCGCCGGCGCGTCGATTCCGAGAATCGCCGCCATGGCGCCGGGCGCCATCTGAGCGGCATGCTGCATCGCATGCGCGCGCGCATCGACGATGCTCACTGCGGCTTCCAGCGAGAGCGCACCGGCAATCGTCAAACTGCACAATTCGCCAAAGGAATGTCCCGCGCTAGCGATCGGTTCCAGCAAATCGCTGGACGCGGCGTAAAGCGCGACGTTGGTGGTGAAGATCGCGGGTTGGCTGAAAACGGTTTCCCTTAGCCGCTCTTCGGGACCGTTCTCTTGCAGCGCCAGCACATCGTACCCGAGCACGCGGTTCGCGCACTCAAAAACCGCTCGCGCAGCGGGCGACGCGCGCGCGATCTCGACGCCCATGCCGACTACTTGCGAGCCTTGTCCCGGAAAGATCGCGCTTGCTCTCACGACCACCTCCATGCGACTGCACCCCAAGAGAGGCCGCCCCCGAAACCTACGAACACGATGATGTCGCCGGCTTTGATCTTTCCTTGTGCAACGGTTTCCGAGAGCGCTATCGGAACCGAAGCAGCGGAGGTGTTGCCGTATTCCGCAATGTTCAGAACGACTTTCCGGGATGGAAGATCGAGGTACTTTGCGGCCGCATCGATGATCCGTTTGTTGGCTTGATGCGGGATGAGCCAGTCGATCTGGTCCCGCGTGAGGTTCGCTTTGCGCAGCGTGACGTTGGTCGCTTCAATCATGCGCGTAACGGCGAACTTGAAAACCTCCCGCCCCTCCATGTGCATGTATTGCTCGCCGGCTTCATAAGCGGCAGGTGTGAGCGGGTGGCGCGATCCCCCGGCCGGCACGCGGAGTAGTTCGGGGCGGCTGCCGTCGGTGCCGAGCTCGCTCGAAAGAAATGAATCGTCCTGCGACGCCTCTAGGATCGCAGCTCCCGCTCCGTCCCCGAATAGCACCGCCGTGCTCCGATCGTTGCGGTTGACGATCTTGGTCAGCGTCTCAGCGCCAATGAGCATGATGCGCCGGTACACGCCGGACCGGATGAGGCCGGCCGCCAGTGTCAACCCATAGATGAAGCCGCTGCAGGCGATTTCGATATCGAACGCTGCCTTATTGCCGGCGCCCAACTTTGACGCGACGATGCAAGCCGTCGCCGGAAAGATGTAGTCCGGGGTCACCGTTGCGACGATGTAGCATTCGATCTCGTCTGCGCGCAATCCAGCGGCGCTCAGCGCCCGGCGCGCGGCAACGATCGCGAGATCGCTGGTGACTTCGCCGTCGGCCGCAACGTGCCGGCGTTTCATGCCCGTTCGCGTCGTGATCCACTCATCCGACGTGTCGAGAACCTTCTCGAGATCTTCGTTCGTCAGAACGCCGTCAGGCGCGTAATGTGCGACCGCAGCGATTCTGACGCCGGACGCGTTCAAGGATTAGCCGTGCGGCTGTCCTGCGCGATCGTCCTTCACTTCGACGACCGTCCGCCCCGCATACGTTCCGCACGTCGGGCAAACGAAGTGCGGCCGCTTCGGGCTATGGCATTGCGCGCATTCGACGGTCGTAACAGGGCGCAGCTTCCAGTTCGCGGCGCGGCGGCTACGCGTCTTGCTGCGGGGAGTCTTCCATTTGAGATTTGCCATCACACTTCTCCGTTGCCGCGCGCGCAGCTGCACGCGCCTATATTCTTATTCTCTCCGCATACAGTGCAGATGCCCTTGCAATCCTGCGCGCACAGCACGGCGAGCGGCACCGCAGCGCAGACGACTTGCGATGCTAGATCCCCGACGTCCAGCCGATCGCCTGAAAGCACGTTGCTCTCCCCTAGCGGGTCCGCTTGCGCCTTTTCGCCGGTTTCTATGCGTTCGTCGACATCCACGTGCATCTTGCGATCGACCAGTTCCAAACAGCGATCGCATTCCGTTCGGAGAGCCACGTCGATAGCCCCGAGAATTTCCAGCATCTCGCCGGCGGGGTACAGTTCGAGATGCACCTCAGCAGGCTGCGGGAATTTGACGGCTTCGAACGGCTCGAGTGCGACCCGGTCGTCGATCACCAGCCGCTGCCGTCCTCCGGCGAGCAAGCCGCCGATATCGATCTTGTGCGAAGAACCCATCACATAAAAGGAAGGCCCCGCGGCGGAGCCTTCGTTCAAACTCGCCCATTGTAAGACCGTGCAGGGCGCCTTGTCAAACGAGCCGCTCGGAGGGATTGGCGCTGCGATGAGCACGATTTCGCCGGCCCCCGGTCTTGCCGCCCACGGTGTGGCGTTCGCGCCGCAGATAGCGCAGGCAGCCGCCCGCCACAGCGTCGATCCGGTGCTCTTGGCGGCCGTTGCCGCCCAAGAGACCGGCGGTCCGGGAAGCAACGCCGGCCGCAACATCGTCGGCGACGGCGGTCATGGACGCGGCCTCTTTCAAATTGACGACCGCTTCCATGCCTTCGCGCGCACCGCTGAAGCTATGGAGCCCTCCGCCAACGCCGATTATGCCGCGGGGATGATTGCCGGGCTGCTTCGCCGGTACGGCGGAAACGTGCGTGAAGCCCTCTCCGCTTATAACGCCGGTTCCCCTGAAGCGACAGGCACCGTCACGACGTGGGCGGATGGAAGCCGCCTGAGCTATGCCGACTCGGTCCTTCGCCACTACAGGGGACTCAGCGGCGAAGCGCTTCCCGCCAACGCGGATCTGCCTCCGCCTTCCGTCATGAACGATCTCGCGGCCGAGAGCCAGAGCGAACAACTCGAGATCGGCGCTCTCGCGCAGCTTGCGATGCAAACGCTGCCCCTCTCTGGCGCGCCCGCTCAGCCGAGCTTGCACTCCTATCGTCAACTGGCCGGCTTAGACGACAACGGCAACGCTTCGACGACGCTTAGGACAGGTGCGAAAGACGCGCCGGATTACGCCTCGATCGTCGACGACTCGGATAGCGGCTCGACCGATGCAATCGATTTCTAAGAAGGAGGCATTCTTTTCATGAACATTTTGAGCGGCCTCGGATTGGGACTGCAAACTCTGGCCGAGACGGGGAACCCGTTTGCGGCGGCCGGAGCGGGCATCTTAGGCACGGTCACAGGCAATAACGGCGGCGGCACTGCGGGCAACTTGACGGGGAACGCCGGCAACGGTCTGATCGGCGCGCTCGATGCGCAAGACGAGATGTTTCAAGTCGGTCAGTATGCCGAGCAAATACGCCACCAAGAGCAGATGCAGCTGCAGTCGGAAGCCTTCGACGAGATGATGGACGAGAAATCGGAGCAGATGCGTGAAGTCAACACGCTGCGCGACGTCCAAATGCAGCAGCGTAAAGCCGACGATCAGATCACCAAGAAGTTCATCGAGTCGATCACCGAGTGATTGAAGCGACACGGCAGCCGCTTCGCTCCTCGACCGCGCGCGGCGCTGCCAAACCCGGCGCGAACGACGCAGTCACCGCGCAGCACGGCCGGTTCGATGACGACATGGCCGAGCGCGCGGAGCTGTTGCGCGAAGCCAACGTCCTTCGGGACGTGATGCTGGAACAGCTGAAGAACGACGACGAAGCGCTCAAGAAGTACATCGCGATGATCTAAAGCGCGGCGCGCCGTCGCAGGACCCGGCTCCGAGCCGTACAATTCCAGCGTGGTTCGATAAACTCACCATGACAAATCGGGCCATTAGCTCAGTTGGTTAGAGCGCATGCTTGATAAGCATGAGGTCCCTGGTTCGAGACCAGGATGGCCCACCAAGCGCTGAAGCAGCTCCGTTGGACGAGCTGGCGTCGCGCAATGCGTATTGGGTGATGTACTCGCCGCCACCCGATCGTCAGCACCTGGATCAATCACTACAACTGCGAACGTCCACACTTGAGCCTAGGCTACCTCCCGCCGGCTGCATGGCGGGAACGCGACGAGGCTCGAATAACCGCACTCAGTGTCTAGTTTTGGTGGGGCCACTCCAGCGCTGCCGAGTGCACCTGATGCGCAATATGCAAGGTATTCGTATTAAGGGAATGGCTACACCGAAGTGCTCCCACGCGAAAACGAACCGATCGCACGGGAAATCGTAATGACCGCTCCCGATGGCAGAGGCAGGACGGGCGCGCTAGAGCGGGATTGGCTTACCTGCCTGAATCGCCGAAATATGCTGCGGGCAACGCTTCCGGAAAATTGAATCCCGTCAGCGTGTACTCGCCGAAGTAGTTCGTGTATTGCGAGAACTCGTGCCGGCGGTAGGCCCATACAACATGATCGACAACTAAGTAAGGACCGGCGTACGCGAGCTCGACTTGAAAATCGGTCAGCGGCGGCGGCGCGTCCATATCGACGAAATAGACGTAGCCGCTTACGGTCAGCTTCCAAATATCTTGCGAGCCCTTATCGACCCACATCTCTTTGACTGTCGGCCGGTCCAGCTGGGTATTCCCGAAGATCAGATGATAGACTTGATGGCCCTTGTAGCTCTCAATGCCCCCTAAGTTGCAGATCACGTTGCCCTGGACGCGGACGCGGGCGATGATCGGATAGCTTCCATCAACCGCGTCGGCGGGAACCCACGAGAAACGATCGCGCCCGTAGGGTCCCAATTCCGGCGGTCCCGGTTCGGCGTGCCGCGTTATGAAAGGCTGAAAGCCGAACCGCTCGTCTTCAACGCGCGCCGTCCCATCGTCGCGATAATCGACGTGGGCCATGCTGTAGAGCACGGTCTGCTCGTCAGCGGTGACGGCGATCCGTTCGTTATACGTAATGAAGGCAGGGTGATCGGCTAAAGCGCTGCGGCGAAGCGCTCCATCGAAAATGTCCCAGCACTGGGGTGCGCCCAGCGCAGCGGCAAGAACGACTGTCGCAAACATTGGCTTCTGTTCACTTTAGTATGCGCTTCCGGCAGTCGTAGAGCAAGCCGCCGCCTATCCCGAGCAGCGAAGGCGGGAGAAGTGCGCATGCTAAGTCGAAAAACGGCGCGGCTCGCGGGGATGTAGCTCAGCTGGTAGAGCGCCTGCTTTGCAAGCAGGAAGTCAGGGGTTCGAGTCCCCTCATCTCCAAGTTGCGGCGCTGTGGGGGCATAGCTCAGCTGGTAGAGCATTACGCTGGCAGCGTAAGGGTCAGGAGTTCGAGTCTCCTTGCCTCCAATCTTAAAGGCGCTGCGGTATGACCTCCGCGCCCCCAGGGCTGAAGCCGGTAGCCCGCGGCCGGAGCCTGTCCTGAGCCAACCGAAGGAGCCCCTCGCTCGGAGCTACCCTGAGAGTGCGTTGAGCACTGTCGAACGACTGGCCCCAGCGCATGAATGTGCAGAGCCATAGAACCACGCCGGGACCGCATGTGTTATAACTGTGCAGCGGAGTACGCCGGACGGCCGCTCGATAAAACGAGAGGAAAGTCCGGGCTTCATGGGCAGGGTGCAGGATAACGTCCTGTCGGGGCGACTCGAAGGAAAGTGCCACAGAAACACACCGCCCTTCGACACGCGGCCTTTGCCGCTGCTCAGGACTGACAAGCCACCGGCTAGTCAGCCCGGAGTAAGCGAAGGGGTAAGGGTGAAATCGTGAGGTAAGAGCTCACGGAGCCGTGCGGTGACGCACGCTCGGGTAAACCCCACCTGAAGCAAGACGCTCGAGCGTCCCAAGGCAACGCGGGACCGGATGGCCCGTCCGAGCGAGCAAGGTCGCATGAGGCGCGCGGCGACGTGCGTCCCAGAGAGATGGCCGTCGCGCCACCCCGAGGCTTGACGAAGGGCAGACGCACAGAATCCGGCTTACAGGCGTGCTCCGCAAACGTACCGAAATTTTTGATTGTGAACGGACAGCGCTTTACTCCCGAAATGACCGTCGATCAGGCGTTCAAAATGCATGCCGGAGCGCGACGCGTTTTCGCGCGATTCCATTTGGGCGGCTGCTCGAATTGTGCCATCAGTGAATCCCACACGATCGGTGCGATCAGCGAAGATTACGGCATCCCACTTCCGATGCTGCTCGATGCACTGAACGGACTATGGAACCAGGGATCGCTTTCGGTCGGCGACAGAGTTCGCATTCCCGATGAGATCCGGACGAAGATTCCGCAGCTGGCAGAGGTGCCCGAGGTCGGGGAGATCAAGAGCGCCGACAGCGGTGCGTATGTCGCAGAGTTCGGCGACGTTCGCCTACAGGGATTAGCGGAAGACTTTATACCAGTCGAGGCCAGTCCGGCTCCGGCTTAGCCGCCCTCTTCGCGGCTAGATCCCTCGCGGGTTGGTTTCCTGGCGTAGGCCGGAGTTAGGGCGCTCGAATCCCTGCCTTCTGGTTTTCAGCAGACGCTCTACCGTTTGACCTAAACTCCGATGCTTTCGACTACAGCCGCTTACGCTCCGAGAACCCTTCCTCCATGCAGTGCCAGTGCTCGATGCGCGGCTCTCCGGCTTTCCAGCACAGATAGACCGCGCGTCCGTCGCGCATGGACGGAAAATCCAGCAGTCCGAGATCCAAATCTTTGAGCATGCACCCGTACGCTTCGATCCGATCGATGATGCGCACGATCTCAGCCTTTTGCTCGCTGAAACGCACCGGCGTAAAGGGGGACCGTGGCGCGGCGATCCGCGGCTGAGGAGCCGGCTTTCTCCCGCGCATGACGGGGTCGGTCTCCAGGAGCCTGATGGCAAGATCGCGGCGACGCCTCCAGAGCTCCTCCACCAAAGGGGCCACTTTGGGGATGAGGGCGTTGGCTCTATCAGGCGAAAACAGTTTCATGACGCTGGCTGGCTCCGCACGGCTCGTTTTCGTCACCGGGCTCTCCGGAGCGGGGAAGAGTCAGGCGATGAAAGCGCTCGAAGATCTCGGCTACTATTGTATCGATAACCTTCCTCCAAAGATGGTCGCGCAAACCACGTCGCTGCTGCAAGGCTCCGGCATCGAGCGTATCGGTTTGACGCTGGACCTGCGCAGCGGAGACCAGTTGGGGGACCCGGCGCTGGCGATCCAAACGGCTCGAGGAAGCGAGCAAACCGAAGTTCTTTTTTTGGATGCCCGAGACGAAGTGCTGGTCAGGCGCTTCAGCGAAACGCGCCGACGGCATCCCTTTTCGCGCAACTCCTCGCTTTTTGAGGCCATCGCCGCCGAACGCTTCACGCTCGACGGGTTTCGCGAAGCTGCCACCGAGGTGATCGATACGAGCGACTTGACGGTCGCGCAGCTCAAGGAGCGTATCACTTCAGCGGTGAGCGGGCGAGCCGGTGGGCTCCTCGCCGTCAACATCCTCTCGTTCGGTTTCAAATTCGGCGTGCCGCTCGAAGCGGATCTCCTCTTCGATGTGCGCTTTCTGCGCAATCCCAACTACATTGAAGAGCTGCGCCCGCTTACGGGTTCTGACGAGGCGGTTGCGAAGTATATCGAAACCGATCCCTTCACCGCTCCGTTCTTGGATCGGCTTTTCGCAATGATGGACTTTCTTCTTCCGCGCTACGTCGCCGAAGGCAAGGCGCAGGTCACGATTGCGCTGGGCTGCACCGGCGGCAAACACCGCTCGATCTACGTGGCCCGAAAACTCTACGACCACTTGCGAGGGCAGGACCGGCTGGCCTTGCGCCTCGACGCGCGCGACGTGAACCGCTGATGCGCTCCCGGGTCGTTCCCTTGCTGCGGTGGGCGTATCCCGGCATCGGCGTCAAACGGTGGCTCATCGTCGCGATTGCCGGCCTCTTGCTTCTGGTGAACGGGCTCGACCGCTATCTGGTCGCGGAGGGCGTGCATTTTCACGCCAACGAGTTGATCGACAGCTTCGTAGACGACTACTTCTCGCCTTCGAACCTTTCATGGATCTTCATCGCCCTCGGGCTGATTTTGATCTTCATCGGAATCCGCCAATGGCTGCGTTCGATTTTGCGCGCGAGCGCGGGCGGGAGCGACCGGATCGTCGATGCGCTGCTCGACATGCGCTTGCGCAACGGATACAAGATCGTCGCGATCGGCGGGGGTACCGGACTTTCGACGCTGCTGCGCGGGCTGAAGCGCCAGACCGCCAACATCACGGCCGTAGTAACGGTTAGCGACGACGGCGGCAGCTCCGGCCGGCTGCAAAAAGAGCTCGGCGTGCTGCCGCCGGGCGATGTCCGCAACTGTTTGGTTGCGCTTGCCGACGACGAAGCGATGGTGACCGACCTCTTCAAGTACCGCTTCAACGAAGGCCAAGGGCTGATCGGACACTCGTTCGGCAATCTGTTCCTTGCCGCGATGACGGGGATCACCGGCAACTTCGATCGCGCCATTAAGGAATCCAGCCGCGTGCTGAACATCAAAGGCCGCGTGCTGCCCGCGACTTTGAGCATCGTGCGTCTTTGCGCACGTTTGAACGATGGGACCGTGCTCGAGGGTGAGACGAACATTTCGCGTTCGCACGACCGGATCAAGCAAGTCTTTTTCGATCCTCCCTTTGCCGCGCCGCTCATCGAAGTTCTTGCCGCGATACGTGAAGCGGATGCTATCGTGCTGGGACCGGGCAGCCTCTTCACGAGCATCATTCCAAACTTTTTGGTCGACCGAATCGCTCGCGAAGTTGCCGCTTCTTCGGCCGCAAAGATCTATGTCTGCAATGTGATGACGCAGCCGGGGGAGACGGACGGCATGAGCGCTGCCGACCACATCGCGGCGCTGCTCGAGAACGCGGGCGCGCGCGTCTGCGACTACGCGATCGTCAATGTCGAGCCGCCCTCGAAGCTCCGTGATATGTATGCCGAGGAAGGCCAACTTCCGGTAAAGCCGGATCTGGAACGCATTCGCCAACTCGGCCTGACCCCGGTCGAAGCGCCGGTCATCAGCGAGACCGCGACAGTTCGGCACGATCCTGAAAAGCTCGCGCAAGTCGTCATCGGCATCGTCGACCGCACGGTCGCGCAGCGCGCAACCTATATGAAGCCCGCGCAGGTGTACGAGCGCTCTAGTGCGAGAGCGTGATCGTTAAGGTGAGCGGCTTGTTGGGATCGAGGCGCACAGGGGTTGGCGCAACCGCTTTGTAGCCCGGCGCTGAAACTTGGTAGTCCACGTCGCCGACGGGGACTTTCGGAAAATTGAATTTCCCGGTTGCATCGGTCGTTGCCGTCAATACCGTATCGACGGTGACGGTGGCCCCGGCAACCGGTGCGTTCGTCGCCGCATCCACCACTACGCCCGAGATCGTCTGGTAGGTTCCGCCGGGTGGGAGCGCGCTGTCGTCGCACGCTGCAAGCGCAACGATTGCAAACAGCGCAGCGACCAATCGTCCACGGGTCATGGCTTCTTCTTCCTTGCCGTTGACGCGCAATCCCGGCAATCTGAGCAACCGGAGGGCGCCGGCCGCAAAGCGCGGAACCGCGTAACGTGACCACTGTGACAGCGACGGACGGCAAACTCGGCCTGCAGTATTACGAGGACGCTCTCCAGGCGATTGGACGGACGCCGCTCATCAAGCTGAACAAGGTAACCGACGGCGCTGCATGCCTCGTGCTGGCGAAGGTCGAGTACATGAATCCCGGCGGCAGCGTGAAGGACCGTCCGGCGCTTGCAATGCTCGAAGCGGCAGAAGCCGCAGGTCATTTGCGCCCCGGCGGCACGATCGTCGAACCGACCAGCGGCAACACCGGTTCCGGATTGGCTATGGCCGCAGCGATTCGCGGATACCGCTGCATTCTGGTCATGCCGGACAAGATGTCCAAGGAGAAGGTCGATCTGCTTCGGGCGTACGGCGCGGAGGTGGTTGTCACGCCGACCAATGTGCCCAATGATTCACCGGAGTCATACTACGGCGTCGCCAATCGGCTGGCATCGGAGATCCCGGCAGCTTTTCAGCCGAATCAATTTCACAACCATCACAATCCGGAAGCGCACTATCGCACGACAGGACCTGAGGTGTGGGAGCAGACCTCCGGCCGCATTACGCACTTCGTCGCCGGGATCGGAACGGGCGGCACGATTTCCGGCACCGCGCGTTACCTCAAAGAACGCAATCCGAAGATTCACGTCATCGGTGCAGATCCCGAAGGATCGATTTACTCCGGAGATACCCCAAAGTCGTATGCGGTTGAGGGCATCGGCCTTTCATATCTCCCGGAGACAGTCGATCTCAAAGTGATCGACGAAATGGTCCGCGTCTCCGACCGGGACTCTTTCTTGATGGCGCGCCGCATCACACGCGAGGAAGGACTCCTCGTCGGAGGCTCATCCGGTACCGCAACCGTCGCTGCAGTCAAACTTGCGAAGACTTTGCCCGCCGACGCGATCCTCGTCGTCATGCTTCCCGATTCCGGACGCGGCTACATTTCAAAGATCTTCAACGACGAATGGATGATCGCCAACGGCTTCCTCGCGGAAGGCAAGCGCCGCGCAACGGTCGGCGACGTCTTGCGCAGTAAACGTCCGCTTCCGCCGCTCATCACCGTGACCGATACCAACGTTGTCAAGGATGCGCTCGACTTGCTCAGGCAATACGAGATCTCGCAAATTCCGGTCATGCACGAGCACGAGCAGATCGGCAGCATTAACGACGTTGCGGTCATGCAGGCGGTTTTCGATCGGGCCGACATCATACACAAACCGGTCACCGAAGTGATGGGGCGCCCCTTTCCTGTGCTCGATCAGAGCGAAGAGATCGAGCTGGCATATAAGCTGCTCACCCTCGCTAATCCGGCCATCGTCGTCACCGACGCTAACGAACCCATCGGCGTACTCGCCCGTCAAGACATCATCAGCTATCTCTCAACCTCCAGCGAGGGAGCGAAGACTGCGCGCGCCTAGATTCAGCACGCGTGCGATTCACGCCGGACAAGACGCCGATCCCGCCACCGGTGCAACGATTGTCCCAATTTATCAGACTTCAACCTATACGCAGGACGCCGTCGGCGTCCACAAAGGGTTCGATTATAGCCGGACGAGCAACCCAACGCGCCTGGCGCTGGAACGGCAGCTCGCCTCACTCGAGGAGGCCCGTTACGGCGCCGCCTTTGCCAGCGGCATGGCGGCCACGGAGGCCGTCCTCAGCTTGCTTTCGGCCGGCGATCACGTCGTCGTAACCGACGATCTCTACGGCGGCACCTATCGCTTCTTCTCGCGCGTGCTGACGCGATACGGCATCGACTTCACCTATGTCGACATGTCCGACGCGCAAAACGTCGCAGCTGCGGTACGCACCCAAACCAAACTGATCTGGGTCGAAACGCCTACCAATCCGCTGCTCAAACTCGCGGACCTTCGCGCAGTCTGCGCCGCCAAGAAAGAAGCGATCGTCGCAGTAGATAATACGTTCGCCTCTCCGTTCTTTCAGCAGCCGCTGAAGTTCGGCGCCGACGTAGTCGTGCATTCAACGACAAAGTATATCGGCGGCCACAGTGACGTCGTCGGCGGCCTGGCCGTCACGAACGACCAGTCGCTCTTCGAACGCATCAAGTTTCACCAAAATACCGTAGGCGGCGTGCCCGGCCCGCACGACGCCTGGCTCACGATGCGCGGCGCGAAAACGCTCGCCCTTCGTATGCGTGAGCATGCGCGCAACGCACAAGCGATTGCCGAATTTTTAGTGGGCCACCCCGCGGTGGAGCAAGTCTTCTATCCGGGCCTTCCGTCCCATCCGCAGCATGAGCTCGCGCGGCGGCAGATGAGCGGGTTCGGCGGAATGCTTTCCTTCACGCTCGCCGGTCCCGAAAGCCGGGCACTGCAGTTCGCAGGAAGCCTGCGCTATATCAGCTTAGCGGAGAGTCTCGGCGGCGTGGAGTCGCTGATCTCTCATCCGGCGCGCATGACGCATGGCTCGATTCCACAGCACGAACGCGAACAGCGCGGCATCACCGATCGGCTCTTGCGCCTGTCCGTCGGTATCGAAGACGTCGAGGATTTGATCGAAGATCTCAGCGCCGGGCTTGATGCTCTTATGAGCGATACTTCGGAAACAGCACCGCCGACGCGTTCGCAAGATCGCGTTTTGCGGTAGCTTCGTCCAGCTCCCCGTACTGCCCCCAGATGGCCAGCGTTACGCCCCTAACGCCGTCCACCCACACGTACTGATACCGCTTCACTTCGTCAAAACCGGACCCCACGCTTATCTCCAGCCAGTAAGCCGGCATCCCGTTGGAGAGCGTCGTGCGTATCTTCTTCTTGACGAACACGCCGTCGGCTTGATTGCGCAGCTCGTTCTCGCTGACCATCTCGAAGCCGTCGAGATCCTGCGGAAAATCTTCCATCGATATCGAGATCGTGTGCTGACTCTGCTTGCCGGGATTCTTGACGAAGCCGGCCACGACCGCGGATTCGGTGAAGTCGGTCGGCGAATGCGGCGGGACCCCGATCTGAATGTAATCCGAAGGCGCCGTAAATGACATCGCCGGATCGTTGAATTGATTCTTGACGGCGGGCTGTGCCCCCGCCGGCGCTTGCTCTTGCGCCACAGCGACGCAAGGCGACAGCATGAGTGCGCCAAGCGCGATCAAACAAGTGATCCGGTTCATTCTTTCTCCAGCACTGCGACAAGCGCAGGTAACGATACCTCGTATCGGTAGCCTACGTTTCGATGATCGTCGTCGAACTCTTCGTGCTGCACTTTCATCCCCATGTTTCGCAGACGCTTCGCCATGACCCGTGCGCCGATGTCGAGGCCGAATTCATCGCGTCTTCCGCAGTCGAGATAACGCAGGCGTAGACGAGCAAGTTCCTCGCCCTTGCGCTCGCACATCCGCACCGGATCGAAGGAGAGCCAGCGCTCGAAGACCTCTTCACGCAAGGCTCCCGTTTCGCGGTCCAGCGGCAGGTCGAGGTCGAATGGGCGCCCGCTGCGCGGCGAGTATGCCGCGGCGTAGCCGAGCATCTCTATCGTCGAATACTCCGGCTGAGCGCGCTTGTGGCGGCGCTCGAAATCTTCCACGAAAGCGCGAATATCCCAATCGAACCGCTCGAGCGTTCGATGAACATGCGGGAACGCCGGAAGATGAGCGTAAGGGAAATACGAGTCGCCGCTATGTGAAGCGAATGCGGCAAACGTGCCGGGGTACTGCATCGCGAGGTACATCGCACCGAAGCCGCCGGACGATTTGCCGAACACCGCACGGCCGCCTTCGGCGGCGATCGTCCGATAGGAGCGGTCCACGTGACCGATCGCGTCGCGCACGGTGTATGTCGCGTAGTCGCCGTTATGGATCGAGTTGACGTATTGCGAACCGCCCAAGCGCGTAAAGCCGTCCACGATCGCCAAGATCGCAGGCGACATCCGTTCCGTGACGATCAAACGGTCGATCCATTGGACGACGTTCGTTTCCCACGGCCGCGTCGAAACCAGCGCCGCGGCGCTGCCCGTGTAACCGTGAAGGCAGTACAACGCGGGGTAGCGGCGCTCTCGCGACGCATCGTATCCCGGCGGCAGGTAGATCGCCAGCGCGCGCCTGTCGGGATCGCCCAGCGCATTGTTTCGTAACGCCGGGCTGGTGATGAAATCGACGCGAACGCTGCCTTGCAGCTGAAGCAATTCCGAAAGCATGCGCCGCGCATTCGCGGCCAGGTTCAGCTACTACTTTCCCGAACGCACGCCGCATGATCCGAGGGATCGGTTTGCGCGGAGCCGTCGCGATCAACGTCATCACCATGATCGGAATCGGCCCGCTGATAACGATTCCTCTCGTGCTTGCGCAGCTCGCCGGGCCGCTGGCACTGGCAGGATGGATCGCCGGCGCGCTCGTCGCTTTGTGCGACGGTCTGGTTTGGGCTGAACTTGGTTCGCTCTATCCCGGATCGGGCGGCACGTACGTCTTCCTGCGCGAAATCTTCGGCCCGCGCCGCTGGGGACGCATGCTGGCTTTCCTCTTCAACTGGCAGTTTCTGCTCTACGCGCCGTTTCTGCTGGCAAGCGGCTATATCGGCTTTGCGGATTACCTCGGATACCTCATTCCCGCGGTCGCTCGGTCGGCCGTTGCGCACGATGCCGCTGCAGTTGCCGTAGGCGCCTTCACGATCGTCCTCTTGTACCGGCGAATCACAGCGGTCGCGGCGATCGGCAGTGCGCTCGCCTTGGCCGCAGTCCTGACGCTTCTCCTAGTGATCGCCGCATCGGCCTGGCATGCGAACCTGCATCAGGCCTTTGCCGTGCATGGAGGCGTCGCACTGGGAACGGGCTTTCTCGCCGGACTCGGGGGTGCGCTCTTCATCACGCTCTACGATTACGTCGGTTACAGCGACGCGGCGTTGCTCGGCGAGGAGGTCCGCGCGCCGCGCCGCACGATACCGCTTGCGATCGTCATCTCGATTCTCGTCGTTGCGGCGCTCTATCTCGCATTGCAAATCGGCGTGCTCAGCGCAATCCCATGGCAGACGCTCGTCACGAAAAGCGGCCCTACGCCAAACTCGCAGTTCGTCGCCTCGTCCGTCGTGCAGCTCGGATGGGGAACGGCGGCAGCGCGCATCGTCACGGCCTTGATTCTCGTGACGGCATTCGCGTCGCTGTTCGGCAATCTCGCGGGCTTCGCGCGCATTCCCTACGCGGCCGCGCGTGACGGTGAATTCTTCGCGCCATTCGCGAAGCTGCACCCCCGCGGCCAATTTCCGCACGTATCGCTTCTGATCATCGGCATTGCATCGCTCGCGGCTGCGTTTTTCGATCTCAGCCAGGCAATTGCGATTCTGACCGCGGGAATCGTGCTGATTCAAAGCGTTCTGCAGATCGTCGGTCTCTTCGTCGTCCGCGCGCGGCGTCAACGCGCGCCGTTTCGGATGTGGCTGTTTCCGGTACCGGCGCTTATCGCGCTCGCCGGCTGGCTCTATGCTTTCGCTTCCACGGGAACCTTGGCCATCGCGCTGGGCGCCGGCTGGCTTATGATCGGCGGTGCAGTGTATCTCCTTGTGGCTCGACGCCAACAAGCATGGCCATTTGCCTTGGCCGCGTTACTGCTTTGCCTTCCGATGCACGCTCGCGCGGCGCAGGCATGGCCCGGCGGCAGCATCGTCGTCAGCCGCGGCTATCCCATCTATACCGTTGACGGAAAACCGTTCTTCATCTACGGGGCGGCGTTCTTCTACGAGCGCATTCCGCGGACGCAATGGGAACCTGCGCTCCGAGCCTACCGCGCCCTCGGCATCAACACGATCGATCTGTACTTGATCTGGAATTGGCACGAATTGAGCGACGGTGTCTTCGACTTCAGCGGCCGAACCAATTCGCGACGCGATCTGGTGACGCTGTTCCGTTTGCTGGACCGCGAGCATTTCAAAGTCATCGTCCGTCCCGGTCCGGTCATTCGCAACGAGTGGCGAAACGGCGGCTATCCCTCCTGGCTTCTCGTGCGCCGCGAATATCGGATGCCTCTGCGCGACGTGCTCGAGGGTCGCTATCCCCCTACGGCGACGCTGCAGAACAAGCACTCCGATGACGCGGCGGCGGAGTGGATGCGCAATGCGACGCACATGCGATACGCCGCGCGGTGGCTGCGGACGGTCTTGAGCGCCGTCGCCCCTTGGCGTCGCGATGTCATTGCGATCGCGCTGGATGACGATCAAGGCGCCTACATGGACAACCAAACCTGGCCCTCTCCGCACTTTCACCGCTACATTTCGTATCTGGAAAGCGTCGTGCGCAGCGTCATCGGTTCGCGCGTCCCGCTCTTCATCAACACTTATCAGATGAAGGTCACGGCGGCAGCGCCCGCGTGGGCGTGGGGAAACTGGTACCAAAGCGACGCGTATAGCATCGGAGAGCACGATCGCGCGCAGTTAGAGTTTTCCACCGGGTTGCTGCAGACGCAACGCCTGCTGCCCGTCATGTCCAGCGAGTTTCAGGCCGGCTGGCTGCAAGGCGCGGACGAAGCTGTTCCGCGGCCGGCCGATCCAGCGAATACCACGCTCGCGTTGCACACGCTGCTGGATATGGGGGCGCGGGGCGTTGTCAACTTTCCCGTCCAAGACACGCTCTATCCGGCCGGATGGGAGGTTCCGTGGGCCAATGCTTTCTATTCCTGGGATGCAGCGCTGTCGGTGCAACTGACGCCCCAACGCCGCTGGAGAAGCACGCGATCCTTTGGCGAGCTCGTCAACCGCTGGGGAACGCTGCTCGCTCGAACGCATGTCGCAGCCGATGCCGCGATCGCGTACGCGACGAGTGCCTACGATCCGAGCGCGCTTTCGAACGCGCAGATAGGTTCGATCGCGCAAGCGACGCTGCTCGCTCAGCGCGGCTGCCGGATCGTTCGTCTGACCTGCGCCGTCGTGGACTTGCGATACGCCACGCTGCCCGAACTCTTGCGCTACCCCGCGCTCGTGCTTCCCGACGCCGGCATACCACATCGATTTGGCGCCTCGATCGCTGCAAAGCTCACCGCGTATCGCCAGGCGGGACACTCGATCGTTTCTTCGCCGCGCGGTTTGCGCGTTGTATCGCCTGCAGCGGGTAGAGTGCCCGGCGCAACGCTTTTCGTCAGCGACGATGAACGCTTCGCCTTTCTGGATGTCGTAAACTACGGCGGTCGCGAGATGCGCGTGGGGCCGGCCACGCTGCGAGCCGGCCGTTTTGCAGCACGTTTGAACCCGGCGGGCGTTGCGCGGCGCAGCGCGCTCCTCGTGCCGTTCGTGCCGGCGGCACTCATACCGCAAACGGCATCTCTTCCGGCCCTCGCCTCATCGCTCGGCGCCGGAACGACGCCTCTCCCGCTGCGCGCCGCCAGTTTCATCGCAGCGCACTTACGATCGGCTCCGCGACGCGGGGCGATCGCTTACCGATCGGATGTGTATCAGGACGGTTATTCTTCGGTAATTATGGAGAATGCGCGGCTTCGGCTGATCGTTTCTCCGTGTGCCGGTACGCGCGCTTTGATTTTCGAAGACAAGGCGCGTGGCGATAATCTCTTCACGACGATCGGCGGGTTACGCGACGCTTGGAGCGATCCGCTACCACCGTCGCCGCGCGACTATATCGCCCCGTTCACGCATCCGATAGCAGCCGGAACGTTTAACCGCTGCTATGCGTCAGCCGTTCGCTCGAACGGCGCGCGAGCGCAAGCGTGGTTCTCCTACTTTGCGCCCGATGCGCCGCCTAAGGGCGCGTTTTTCACGCGCACGCTCACGCTGAATTCGGACTCGACGCTACACCTGGCCACGCGAGCTTCGTTTACCGCTTCACTACGGCGCCGTGCAGAGTTGCTGACATCGTTTGCGCTAAAGCATTCTGCGCGCGTCCTAAGAGTTGCGAACGGATACGGCTTTTACGAGCCCGACGAGCACCGCATCGTCATGACCGTATGGCGTAAAGGCGACGTCCTGCAGCGGCGTTTGGAGCGCCACGCGCATGACGCGCTCATGACGTTGACGCTCGCCGCAGGAAACGACCGGCTTGCGTTTCGCGTCGCCGATGCGGCCGGCGCATCGCAAGCGCAGGCGGCTCTTTCGGCCTTCGCGAACCGCCCGTAGTTCCTCGGGGAAGTGGCGGAACGGTAGACGCAGCCGCCTCAAAAGCGGCCGGGCAAAACCCGTGTGGGTTCAAATCCCTCCTTCCCCACCACGCACAACTGTAATCCAATGGGCGATTTCGCGCGTATCGTGCGCATGAAAAGCCTTATAACCGCCCTTGTGCTGCTGGTAGGATCATTCATTCGAGCCGTCGCGACCTACGCGTCGCTGTGCTAACAAACGGCTCGTGGCGCGAGCTTCCGCCTTTGCGGATTCAAGGCACAAACGCGCTAGAAGACGCGCTGAAGGCCGGTTTGAATTGCCACAGCTGCCCTAAGGACGTGGCTTGCGGAGTGTGATGCCGCGCCGATCCTTCCTACAATTTCCCTTCCCTAGCCGCCGGGGCTTTCAACCCCCGGCTCTAGAGCGGCACACTGCGTGCCGTTTTCCTCACATAAGCGGCAGTGCCGCGTTCCGTGAGCCACCATGGGATGCCCGCACGCGGGACAGTTGGATGGGTCGATGTCCTGCATGCGGCCAAACTGCGACGCCGAACGTCAAAGCTCTTGCAGTTTGTAAGAGGAGCGACGTTCGGCCGGGGCGCGCTGCGCGGGCGCTTTCGCCTTCCGGGCGACAAATCGATCTCGCATCGCGCGCTGATCGTCGCGGCGCTGAGCGACAAGCCCGTAGAGATCCGCAATTTGAACGGCGGGCGGGACGTCGCGGCGACGGCTGCCGCGCTGCGATCGCTTGGGGCACGAGTTACGAGCAGCGGCGAACTCACGGTCGTTCAAGGAGGCTCGCTCCACGATCCCGCTGCCACGCTCGAGTGCGAAAACTCCGGGTCGACGGCGCGCATGATGATGGGCGTCTGTGCGGGAGCGGCGCTGCGCGCGCACTTCGACGGCGACGCGTCTTTGCGGAGGCGACTGATGGAACCGATCGCCGCCCAGCTACGCGCGTTCGGTGCGCGACTTGAAACGACGAACGGTTATCTTCCCGCGACGCTCGACGGTCCAACTCGGCCGCAGACTCGCCGCTTCATCCTCCTCACGCCTTCAGCGCAGATTAAATCTGCGCTGCTCTTCGCCGGACTTTTCGCGAACGTACCGGTCGCAACGCTGGCCGATCCAGGATCACGCGACCACACCGAACGCCTGCTGCGCTATCTCGGTGCAGACATTGCATCCGATCGCGCGACGGTCGAACTTCGTTCCCGCCCCAAAAACTTTCGGCCCATTGAAATCCCCGGTGATTTCTCGACCGCAGCCGCGTTCATCACCGCAGCGACGATTGCGCCGCAAAGCGCGGTTATCGTTGAATCGGTGGGCGTCAATCCTACGCGTACCGGATTGCTTGACGCGCTCGAGGCGATGGGCGGCCGCATCTCTCTAGAGCGTCGGCGTGACGCGTGCGGCGAATCCGTTGCCGACATCGCCGTTGAATCTGCGCAGCTGCGCGGCGTTTCATTCGGGAGCGAACTCGCGCTGCGCAGCATGGACGAGCTCTTGCTGCTGGCAGTTGCTGCCGCGCACGCCGATGGAAACACCACCATCGCGGGGGTGCGTGAGCTGCGCGCTAAGGAGTCGGATCGGCTCAGCGCACTTGCGCGTCTCTTGTCCGCTGCGGGCATCGAAACGGAAACTGAAGCGAACAGCGTCGTCATTCGCGGGGGGCAGCCCGATGCCACGGGCGCGCTCGTGGAAACGCTGGGAGACCATCGGGTAGCGATGGGGGCTGCGGCACTTGCCGCCGCAGGGGGTCCGCTGAGCATCGATGACGCCGACTGCATCGCGATCAGCGCGCCGAACTTCCTTGACGTTTGGCCGCTTACTTTAACGCAAGGCTGATTGCGCCGATAGAAGCTTTCGTCGAGCGCACGGCCCTACGAATGCGTTCGCCGAGCGGAGCAACCTTCGAGGCGGCCAAGCTCAAACGCGAAACGGCTGCCGGCAACGCGTTGAGCGTTCGCATCAGCTGGTTGTCGCTCAATCGATTCAAATGCGTTTTCAGCCGTCGCATCGCGCGGAGCACTGGAAAAATCGACGCTCCCGCTACGGCGACCCCGGCAATGCAGAGCACTGCCACGATCCACGTTCCCAAACTCACGTCACGCCGCCGATTCGTCAGACTTGGCGGTGGCCGGTTTTTCCGCCGGAACCGGCTTGTCGGAGGCCGCAGACTTGTCGGCAACGGCCGGCGGCTTTGCCTTTGCGGCCCTCGCTTCCGCCGCTTTGCGCGAATCGGTCACGTAAAACCCTGAACCCTTGAATACGATCGAAGCGGGATTGAAGACGCGCCGCAACATGCCGCCGCAATGCCCGCACGGGTCGCGGTAGGTTTCTCCAAAGCCGTGCCGCACTTCGGTCGTGCGGCCGCACTTCGAACACTCATAGTCATAGAGCGGCATGCCGGAAGTATACCCAGGCTAGCACTCTGTGGTCAATGACTGCTAGCAATGGCGTTCACTAGAAGTCTGCTAAAAGCGCGTCCTTGCCGCGATCGAACTCCGCAAGGTGCTTGAACTGCGTGAGCGACTCCTGGAAACGGTTTGCCAGCTTGCGCGCGGCCAACATCGAATCGTAGAAAAGCCCCAGCTTGCCGCCGTATGCCGGATAGTCCAGACGGGCGTGTAGTTTCGATCTGCTCGTCTTGCGCTCTATTCGAAACTCCAGGCGGCGGCGCACTGAATATGCGCCGACCAGCGAAAGGTGATGATTGGTGATGAATTGGTCTACTTCAAAGAGCTGTTCGCTCTCACCGGGTATTGCCGAACGCACGACAACTTCGCTGCCGATGCTCAGCGGTTTGGAACCCTCGACCAGCTCGGCGCTGCGCAGGAACGAAAGCCATACCGGCCACTTCTCCACCGCGCAAAGCAAAGCAAATGCATTTTCAGCGTCGGTCTGAATCTCGACGCTGCCCGCGAGCGATTGAATCCCGGCGCGCGGCATCGCGTCGCGCAAGGTTGCCATCGCGCCCCGCTTCGCGCTCTCCGGCCGGGGCGCCTTTAGATGTGACCGTCTCCGGCGGCCCGCGCGAACGCGACAAGCGTTTGCACGCCCACGGGCAAAGCGTCTTCGTCGATACGAAAGCGCGCGCTGTGTCCAGGATGCGTGGCACCCGACTTTTCGCTGCGCACGCCGAGTCGAATCTGCAGGGCGGGAACGCGCTCGGCAAAATACGCGAAGTCCTCCGCGCCCATCGTCGGAGGGAGCTCTTCCACGCGGATCTCCGAGTGCCGCGTGAGATACCGCGCAAAGCTTTCCGCGAGCGCTCGATCGTTGACGACGGGCGGATAGCCGTAGATCACCTCCAGCCTCACCCGCACGTCATAGGCGGCGGCAACGCCCTCGAGGATCCGGCGAGCGCGCGACTCGAGCTGTTTGCGAATTTCCGGATCGTGCGAACGAAACGTTCCCGTCATGCGAACGTCATCTGCGATGACGTTGTTGCGGTAGCCGCCGTTGATCGTTCCTACGGTGACGACCACGCTCTTGAGCGGATCGGTCTCTCTCGCCGCAATATTTTGCAGAGCCGTGATCATCGCCGCCGTCGCGGGAATCGCGTCTGCCGCAGTGTGCGGGTAGGCGCCGTGGCCGCCACGCCCTTCAACGACGATCGCAAATTCGTCTGCCGCCGCATTGACGGCCCCCGGCGTTATGCCGACGACGCCGGAACCGATTCTCGTGTCGACGTGCAGCATCGCGATCGTGTCGACGATCGGGCTGTCTAGTGCGCCTTCGGCTATCATGGTCTCCGCGCCGCCGGGCCCTTCCTCAGCGGGTTGGAAGAGCAGTACGACGGTACCTTGCAGTTCTTCGCGCGTCGTTTGCAGCACGTGTGCCGCACCGAGAAGCATCGCGGTGTGCGCGTCGTGGCCGCACGCATGCATTTTGCCTACGATTTCCGATGCGAAAGACTCCCCAGATCGCTCGGTGATCGGCAGCGCGTCCATATCGGCGCGCAAGGCAACCGTCCGTCCTTCGCGCGCGCCCCGCACAAGCGCAATCACGCCCGTCTGCGCGATGCGACGGTATTCGATCCCGAGCGCGCCGAGCTCGCGTTCGATCAGTGCTTGCGTACGGTGCTCCTCCAAACCCAGTTCGGGATGGCGGTGAATCTCCCGACGCAGCTCGAGTACCCGCGTCAAGACCTCCGCATTCGGGACCGTAACCGTCATGCGGTGCGCAGTTCCGGCAGCGGTAAAGGCGCCCCTTCGTGCGAAGGAAACCGGAGTGATTTCACCCGATCTGGCTTTCGCGCAGTTGATGAATCGCACGGCTGTAGCATATACGAGCGCAGCGCCGACTTACATCACATATCGAGAACGGACACACATCAGCGCGCCCAGCCTCGGCAGGTCTCAGGAAATCAACCGCTTCGTGCAAGTTCGCCAATCGGACGACTACGCCGTAATGCAGGATCTCCCGCAGGGTGCGCAGCGGACCGGTCAGGCGTTCCCAATCATCCCGTACTTCGATCCGTTCACGTCGTTCAGTTTTTCCTGGTTCGCCAATCTGAAGAACATCACGATCACGCTCAAACGCGGTCCTGCAGGACTCTGGCCGTTGCCGCAACCGGATCCAACGGCGAACGCCGTCGTACCTTACTTCAGTTTTTGGATGCCCTCATATGCTGCGGATTCAACGGAGCAGCGAATGCATTTGCGCATCACGCCGACCGCCTCATACGGCAGCGGATTCTACCCGTATGAAGTCGTGGAGGACCCGCAGTCGCATCTGCCGGCCCACGTCGAGATGCGCACGACCGACGGCGACGAGAGCATCTCGTTCGACTATAAAGTCCTACAGGGACACTGGATGATTACGCGCGGCACATTCTCATCAACTCAGCACTTCGGCCCGATGCGTTTCCAGGTGATCGCGCAGACGGATTACCAGGAGATCGCTTTTCCTTCAACCCCGCCGGATCAACGGCTGGCGCCTTCATGATGCGCCCACTGACTGTCATGGTGATGCACCTGTGGTGATGTAAAGAACCATAGAACCATGACACCACAATGAACGTGGCTACCGGCGTTTCATGGTGATGCACCTGTGGTGATGTAAAGAACCATAGAACCATGATGAGCGTCAGTTTCAAAACCGTTACGGCGCTGCGCGCCCGTCATGGTGATGCATAGAACCATGATGAGCGTCAGTTTCAAAACCGTTACGGCGCTGCGCGCCCGACATGGTGATGCATAGAACCATGATGAGCGTCTCGAGAGTTCGGACAGCGCCGCGCTAAAGTGAAGAAAGAGGCCTACAACTGTAGACCTCTTGCTTCACCTCGGAGAGGGAGAGATTCGAACTCTCGAGACGCTCATCACGTCTGCCCGCTTTCGAGGCGGGTGCCTTCAACCACTCGACCACCTCTCCACGGCGAACCGATCGTCAAGCGCGCTTTGCGCGAAAGAATTCCTGTAACTGCGCGGCGGCTTCTTGTTCCAAAACGCCCGTGATCACCTCGATACGATGATTCAGCGAGGGATGGCGCACGATATCCAGCACGCTGCCGGCCGCGCCTCCTTTAGGGTCCGCGCAGCCGTAGACCAGTCGCTGGATGCGCGCAGCGACCATTGCTCCTGCACACATGACGCACGGTTCCTTCGTCACATAAAGCGTCGCATCCGAGAGTCGCCACGCGCCCATCTCAGCGGCGGCCTCCCGCAAAACGAGCATCTCGGCATGCGCCGTTGCATCGGGCCGCGACTCCTTTTCATTCTTCGCCTCGAAGGTGCGATCGCCGGCGACGAGCACCGCGCCGATTGGAACGTCGCCCGCGGCTTCGGCTTCTGCAGCCAGCTCCGTCGCCCGCCGCATGTATTGCTCCGCTATGTCTACGGGGTCAACCTGTGGCGAAGCCAATTCGCACGACGAGCCGTCATTCGTCGATGGCAGTTCGCGCTTCCATGCCAACCGTAGGAGGTTTGAAACATCATCGCATTTAGCCCGGATATGGTCGAATTCAAGGACGATGGGATCGTTTTCGCCGCAATCAACGCACGGGTGTAAGCGCAAGTATTCAAATATTCGCGTCGTATTTTCACGATGTAAGCGCTGTTTTGCGGCCCAAGCGCGGGCGATGTATGCCGCTTTGTGTTCGATATAATGACGCCTGTTGTACGCGCTCTTGCATGGCGGACAGCGGCAGCTCTTGTCTCGCTGCGCTGCGAATTCACGACCGCATTGGCCACAGTACGGCATGACATCACTTTAACGCCGCGCAGTGACAGCGGCATGGCATTTCGAATTCGCGCTCGGCCGGACTCGAACCGGCAGCCGCCACCTTCGGAGGGTGATGCTCTATCCAATTGAGCTACGAGCGCACGCTGCCCGGCGCTAGCTTTCGGGTGAGTTGCCGGCGCTGGGAATGTGTTTGAAGAGGTCGAGTTTGTCATTGACGAGCCTTCGATAGAACTTCCGCACGCAGTCCGGATGTCCGAAAAAATAGGTGCGTGCATAGGCGAGATCGTCACCGGAGCTGTCCGGCACATAGTGCGAAATCTCAATCTCTTCCATTTGATTTCGATCGACCGGATGAGGGCAGAAGTCGCACGGAATTGTTGACATGTTTACTCGTAACCTCGAAAACGTGGAGACGGCCGCCGGGCGGCGGCCGGCCCCGTACTTGGTGACTCGGGTAGGATTTGAACCTACGACCTAGGGCTTATGAGTCCCCCGCTCTACCACTGAGCTACCGAGCCGCACCGCGCCGGACACTTCGACGCCATACTGTATCAAACCCAGGGCGAAGAGCTCAACGTGGCGCCGGAAGTAAAGAGCCCGCACCTTTGCGGGCCCTTCTTGCGCAAATCACGCGGTCGGAGGGACTCGAACCCCCAACCTACAAGTTCGTAGCCTGTTGCTCTATCCAATTGAGCTACGACCGCATTTCGTTAGCTTTAAGATCCTCAGTTCGTAACCTAAGTACGCCGAAAAACATTCCCCAACGCTTCGATGTACGGGGGCCCCGCGCGCCTTGCGTGCGGGGGGCGGGGAGCCGCACAGCGCGGACCGCCTTCAAACTATCCCGACCGTCCCGCCAGTGTAACTGGCGGAGAGGGAGGGATTCGAACCCTCGGACGGTTTTTCGCCGTCGGTCATTTAGCAAACGACTGGTTTCAGCCACTCACCCACCTCTCCATGGCCGCGGACCACTATACCACAGCTGCTTCAGCCGCCCCTAGGGTTCTTCAACGAACTCGGGTGTGACACGTTGCACGGCGGACCTGCGAAAGAGCACCGCATCGACGCCGAAGATACGCCCGGCGGGTACGACGATCATCAAGAACGAGAGAACGAAAGCTGCCGCATCGAGTGTTCCCATCGTCGTGACGGATCGAAATTCGCCTGCCGCCGCCATATAGTTCAAAGCGAGAAAGCATCCAACAATACCGCCGACTCGTGTCAAGAGGCCAAAGACCAAGCTGAGCCCGACAAGCACCTCACCGAGCCGAACCAGCTCCGCGAACGTGTTGATATTCGGCGTGACGATGTTGAGAAGAAAATCGTGATAAAAGCCGCTGCTTGAAAGCGTCGCGCGCGCAATCATTTGCCCCATGAAGCCATTTGGCGGCATGAACATCGGACCATTCAGAAATTTCGGGACGCCGTGCGCGAGCCAAAAAAGTCCCGCATAGATCCGCAAGATGGCGAACCAGGTTGCGAAGGTCCGATCGTTTAGCCGATTCATGCTATGGCCTTCTTCTTCCGGGACGATGCAAGGCTATGCACCAGCTCTGCAGCCGCCGCAGCGGCGTGCGGCTTCCGCAGAGGATGCATCGCTGCCCGCATGCCCTCCCTTTTCGCAGGCGAAGCGAGCAAAGACTGCACGGTGCGCCGCAACTCGTCGACGGTTTTCGCGCGGCGCGCCACGCGATGTGCGACGAGGTACCGGCTATTTCGTTCCTCTTGCCCGGGCAGTGGTTTATAAAAAACCAACGGCAGCTCCGCCGCTAAAGCTTCCGCCGCGGTCAAGCCGCCGGGTTTGGTGATAAGCAGATCGGACGCATGCATGAAATCGTAGACGTTTTCGACAAACCGCAGCACGCGCACCGGATAGTGGACGCGTTGCGCGTATTCGAGCACGCGCCGTTCAAGCGATGCGCTTCGCCCGACGATTGCCACCGCGCAAGCACTCATGTCGAGCTCGTCAATGGCGTGCATCATCTGCTCCAGCGGTCCGATGCCCAGCCCCCCTCCCATGAGGGCGACGACGTGTCGGTCCAACGGCAAATGTAACCGCCTTCGAAGATCGTCGCGGTCGGCGGGGGGGGTTCCGAACCCCCGGTGCACCGGTATCCCCGTGACGTGCACGCGATCCGTTGCGATCCCGCGCGCACCCAGCATGGGGCGCAACTCCGCCGCGCCGACGGCATAGGCTTCGATGTTGCGGTGTGCCCAAAACGCATGCACGGCAAAATCCGTCACGATGCCTAAGACCGGCGGCGCATCCGCAAAGAGCTTTTTGTATTCCGCCATCACAGCGCACGGAAAAGCATGCGTGCAGACGACCGCGTCGGGCCGAAAGTTCTCGATCAGCGGCCGCATATTGGAAGCAGAGAACTGATGAATCCAAGTGCGCAGGAGGCCGACCTCCGCGGCCTGTTCCGCGCGATCGTACAAGAAACGATAGAGCTGCGGAATCGTCTTTACCATCCCCAAGTAGCCGTCGGACACGACGCGCGACACCACCGAAGCGGCGTACTTGTATGCATTGACGATCCGGGCCTCGAGACCGCCGTCGGTTTGCGCCAGTTCGGAGCGAACCGCCAAAGCGGCGGACATGTGGCCGAGACCGACATTTGCCGAAAGAAAGAGGATGCGAATTACTCAGCGGCTCCATTCGGCTGGGCTTGCTCTTCAAAGACGAAGAAATCGTCAAGGATCTCTTGCGCCAAAGCGTCGTCCGAGAGCAACTCGCCTTGCGCATCGGTCACGATGAACTCGTCTTCGTCCGCACAGTAGAGCACCGCATACGCTCGTTTCTCCTCGTCCTCGACGAGGCCTACGACTTCAAATTCTCGCTGTTTGGAGTCTTTCGTTTCGACGACCAAAACGTCGCGCAGCTCCAGTGCCGTCATGGCGGCTCCCTCACTTCAGATACTTTGCGATATTAGCGTTTTGTTCTGCCAGCGTTCGCGCAAAAGCATGATGACCATTCCCCTTGTACACATAGTAGAGATACGCCGAAGGCCGCGGAGAGAAGGCAGCAGAGAGTGAAGGGCGCCCCGGATTTGAAATCGGCGTAGGAGGCAGGCCGGCGTGCAGATAGGTGTTATATGGCGAATCGGTCTTAAGGTCGCCATACGTAATCACATCTTTGTGCTCGGGAAAAGCGTATTCGAGTGACGCGTCTACTTCGAGCGGCATATTCAACCGCAACCTGTTGTAGTAGACGCCCGCCATCAACGGACGCTCGTCATCCGCCTTGGCCTCCCATTCAATCAGCGAAGCGATCGTTACGACCTGCGGAACGCTCAAGCCGTGCGCGCGGGCCTTTTGTGCCGCGCCGGCCGGGAGCTCTTTGAAGAACTGATCGGTCATCAGTCGCTCCACCGCTCGAGGCGTTGCGTCAACCGGCAGCAGATACGTACTCGGAAAGAGATAGCCCTCGAGGTTCGTCGTGCGCGAGCCGGCAACGACGAGCGAATCGTGCATGAACGCCTGATAGAACGTCCGCCAGTCTCCGAAGCCCTCATCGGCGAGGCGGTGCGAGATCTGGCGCGCGGTGAACCCTTCGGGAAACGTCACCCATTTGGCGATCTGCGCACCGCCGCTTTCCAATTGCTGCAAGATTGTGCTTTGCGTTTGATGCGCTGCAAACGCAAACTCTCCGGCGTGCGCCGCGCCCTCCGCATGCCGCAGTTTTGCATACAGCCGAAAGGTTATCGCGTTTGAAATGATCCCTGCTCGTGCGAGCCGGTCGGCGATATCGCGAAACGACGCGCCGCGAGGAATGATGATGCGCGTCCGGCTCGCCGGATGGGAGCGGTCTGCGAACAGCAGATACGACCACCAGGCCGCGATCGCGATGAGGATCGTCGCCAGTATCGCGGCCATAGCACCGGCCGCGCGCTTCATGAGGAGCCTACATTGCGGCGCCGTGCAAGGAACGTTTCCAAAATCAAGGCGGCGGCCATCTTGTCCACGGCACTGCGCCGACGGGAACGGGAAACGTCGGCTGCGAGCAAAGTCTTGGTCGCTTGCGCCGTCGTCAGGCGCTCATCGATGCGATGGATTGTCCCGTCAAACGTTTGCGCCAACCGGTTCACAAAACGATCGATCTGGTGCGCCGCCGGGCCACGCTCACCCGCAAGCGTGATCGGGTCGCCGATGACGACCTCACGAGCGTCATGCAGGCGTAAGAGTTCCTTGACACGCGCGATGTCGGCGCGCGCATCGCTGCGTTCGATCACCGTGAGCGGAATCGCGAAGTTCTGCGAGGGATCGGCAATCGCAACGCCGATGCGCTTGCTTCCGACGTCGAGCGCCACGACGCTCATGCCGATGGCGCGGCCAACTCCGCCGCGTGCATCACCGTCTTTGGGCGCTTTCCAAGATGACCGGCGACCAGTGCCGCAACCGCTTCTGCGGCTCGGGGCGCCGCTCGAGCCGCGGCTCCCGTTCCACGGCGCAATGCGAGCGCGCGGATGTTTTCGAGATCTGCGGATTCCAGCCACAACGCTTCTTTCCAGGCGGCGCGGCACTCTTCGCCTGCGAACCCGCCCTGCTCGGCGTCGACCCATGCGCCACCGCTTAACGCCTTGCCGCAGCGGATGCAACTATCCGTCGGCGGCGCCAAACCGAGCACGTGCAGCAGCCGCAGGGAGAAACGCGGCAACAGCCCGATCGGATTCTCCGATGCGCCGATGGCCCGCAGGGCGCCCGTAAGCAGCGCATAAACCTCCGGCAGCGGGAGATCAGGCTCGCAGAAGCTGTCGATCAACTCGGCGATCATATTTGCAGCCGTAAAGCGTTCCGGTTGGACTATCCGCTCCCAATGCGCCTCCTGTGTGTCAGCGGAGACGACCACATCCAGGTTGCGTCCGCGATGCATGCCCAACAGCACCTCGTTCGTAAACTGAAGGCGGCCGCCAAGATGGCTTTTCGATCGCCGGGCGCCCTTTGCGATCACGTCGATCTTGCCGCGCTCCGTTGTGAACAAGGTCAGAATGCGGTCGGCTTCACCGTAGGATCGTCCGCGTAGAATGACTGCCGACGTTTTGTAAGTTCTAGGCGCCGGCCGACTCCTCTTCAGCGCCTCTCGGCGTAGGCTGCGGTACGCCGATGCGTCCATTCGTGTTGATGAGGACTGCAAGAATCCGCCGGCCGCGCATGCGCTCTACGCGGAGCGACGTATGGTCGTCGACGCGCACCTCTTCCCCTTCGTTCGGAAGACGTCCGAATAAGCCGACCGTATACCCGCCTATCGTTTCGAACTCCTCATGCGGAAGATGCGTCCCGAGCCTGGCGTTGACGTCTTCGATATTGACGCCGGAATCGACGATCGCTTCGTGGTCATTGATCAGGCGCACCGGCTCTTGTTCGTCCTCATCGTGTTCGTCACGGATCTCGCCGACGATCTCTTCCAGCAAGTCTTCCATGGTGACGAGCCCCGCCGTCCCACCATACTCGTCTACGACGATAGCCATTGAAAATTTCTCACGCTGCATGGCGCGCAAGAGTTCGGCGATCTTCTTGTTTTCCGGAACGTGCGTGACCGGGCGCATGAGCGACCGCAGCGGCTTGGAACTCAGCGCGCCGTTCGCTAGGCTAATGAGGAGTTCGCGGTCGTGGACCACGCCCACGATGTCGTCTTTGGACTCTTCGTAGACGGGCAGCTTCGAATAGCCTTCGGCGATCACGAGATCCAGCGCTCGCTGCGGCGAATCGTCCACGGAAACGGCCACCATATTGGGCCGCGGCGTCATCACCTCCCGAACGATCGTGTCGCCGAACTCAATGATTGAATGGATCATCTCGCGCTCTTGCTCCTCGAGCACCTTCTGTTCGGCGCCCACGTTCACAATCGCGCGGATATCCTCTTCCGTCACGAAGATCGGATGAGCATGCCGAATGCCGAACGGCCGCAAGAGCCAGCCGGTAACGTGTTGGAACGCATACACCAGGGGCGTAAGGCTCGTCGCGACCCAGCGCATCACCGGCGAAAGCCGGAGCGCCCATCGCTCCGAGTCAGAAACCGCGATCATCTTCGGCATGATCTCGCCGAAGAGCAGCAGCACCACCGCCATGACGGCAGTCGAAATGACCGCGCCGTTGGGTACGCCGACACGAATGAAAACGTACGTTGCAAGCGAGTCCGCTGCCAGCAAGACAACCGTATTCGCGATGAGGATCGACGTGAGAAACCGGTTGCGATCCTCCGCGAGAAGCAACACCGAATGCGCGCCCCGCACCCCGCGCTCAACCATCGCGCGCGCGCGCAGGCGCGAAACCGCAACGAGCGAAGCTTCGGCGGCCGCAAAGAACGCCGCCATCAGCACCAAGATGATCAAGGCGACGATTTCGTACCAGTACACGTGCGTGGCGGGGTTCACGTACTCTAGGAAAGGCAGGCGTCAGCGACGCCGCGCCGCGCGAGTGGCGCTGCGCAGACTGCTACATTCCGGCGGTTCGCTGTCCAATTCCGGGCCATTATAGCACAACGTGCGGCCGCACCAAGAGGAAGATTGCCAGCGCGACCAGGCTGCCGAGCATCGCTCCCCATGAGACTTCGAAGACGTTGTGAATGCGCGCTTCCACCCGGCTCTGCGCAACGAGAAAGGCCACAAAGTACGCTAAAATAGCTGCCAGAGGGCGCTGGTAAAGCAGCGAAAGGCCGGTCGCCGCTGCGAACGCAAGCGCGGCGTGACCGGAGATTGCGCCGCCCTGCAGCGGCGTGCCGCGGTGCGTAAATGCTTTTGCGAAGACCGTTCCGATCGCGACAACCGCCAACGTGACGAGCACTAAGTTCGCGGGCACTTGGCCGACGGCGGTGTAAACGCGCGCGCCGCCCTGCTGAATTCCTTGATAAAAAACGAGGTAGCCCGTCAGCACTGCGCCCATCGATCCAATCAGCACCGCGCCGGCAGCCGCGTCCTTCGCAGTCTTCGCAAGCGGATGATGAGCGACAGTCAACAGATCCACAACCGCCTCGATCGCCGTGTTGATCAGCTCGAGCGCCAAAATCAATGTGATCGTGAGGATGATCGCGATCACATAGAGCCGATCGAGCCGGAGGACGAGCGTCGCCAGCAGCACCATCGCGGCGATGATGAGATGGACGCGCATGTTGGGCTGCGTACGCGTCGCATACATGATCCCCGAAAACGCGAAGTGAAACGCGCTCCAAACTTTGCTCTCCGTTATACGGGCGTATTCCCGGTGCAAGTGCTCCGGCTCGCGCGGTTCAGTCATACGGCCACGGCATGCCGATTGCCGCTGCCAGACGGCGCTCTTCGCGCTCCATCGCCGCGCGCTCGGGCGGCGCTTCGTGATCGTGACCTAAGACGTGGAGTAACCCGTGAATGAGCAAGCGGTAGAGTTCATTCTCCACCGGAGCGTCGTATTCCGCGGCTTGCCGTTTCGCCGTTTCCAGGCTTATCACGACGTCACCGATATGGCGTTCCGGGGACGCCGGCGTTGATACTCTGTCGTCCTGAAGCGGAAAACTCAGCACGTCGGTGGGGCGATCGATTCCACGGTGTTTGCGGTTGATCTCCCGCATCTGATCGTCGTCGACCAGCGAGAGCGAGAGATGCGAACCGCCTTCCCCTGCCGCTTGGAGAAGTTTTCGCGTGGTGCGCCTCAGGCGCCGCGCATCGATTCCGCTGCGCCGCACGTCGTTGCGCAGATGAATCATCGCCTTCGGCTTTGGTTCGCATATGCCAGAATCAGCTTCGAGACGAGCGGATGCCGCACGACGTCGGTTTCAGTCAAGTGCACGACGCAAACGTCTTCGATCTCCGAAAAAAGCGCGGGCGCTTCGGGTAAGCCGCTCGCGCCGCCCGGGAGAAGATCGATTTGCGTTATGTCGCCGTTAACGATCATCTTCGAACCGCCGCCGAGTCGCGTCAAAAACATCTTCAACTGCTCCCGCGTCGTATTCTGGGCTTCGTCCAGAATGACGAACGCATCGGAGAGCGTTCGCCCCCGCATGTATGCAAGAGGAGCCACCTCGATGACATCACGTTCCAAGTATCGCGCCACGATCGAATCGTCAAGCAGTTCGTGCAGCGCATCGTAGAGAGGACGAAGATACGGATCGACCTTCTCCCGCAGATCGCCCGGCAGGAAGCCGAGTTTTTCGCCGGCTTCGACGGCGGGTCGCGAAAGAATGACGCGGGCAACCTCGCGCGCGCGCAGCGCACGGATCGCCATCACCACTGCCAAGAAAGTCTTTCCCGTTCCGGCCGGACCGATCGCGAAGGTCAAGGTATGGCGATCCATGGCGTCGATGAAGGCGCGCTGCCCGGCAGTCTTGGGACGAATTTCGCGGCCGCGCGCCGTCCGATACAGCGTTTCTGGCAGCGCCGTTGCGCGGCCCAGCTGCACGTCGGCGGCGGCCAGCGCAACGTCGTCCGGCGTCACTTGCGCACCGGCCACCGCAGCATCGAGCATGCGGCGCACCACGTCATAGGCATGATCGACCGCGTTCTGTTCGCCGTGCAGGAGCAGCTGGTGCCCTTCAACCCGCAAAGAGACGGGCAGCGTCTCTTCAAGCGCCGAGAGGTTCTGATCGAATTTTCCGAATAGCCGGAAATAGTCGTTCAGGTCGCTCAGATCTAAGGTTCGTTCGGACGTCGACTCCAGGTCTGTTGCTCCCGGGCAGCTACCGGCGGCGCCAAGATTTCGGCCGCGATGAGCGCTCCGGCCAAAGTGTTCCCACTTTGAAACAGCGTGACCAAGCCGCGGGGTTCGGCAGGACCTTCACCCTGGCTAGACCCGCTCTCCGGCGGCGGTGGGTTCACTTCGCCGGAGGCGGAACCGGCGGCGATCCATCGCTTTTTTCAACGCTGTTTGAGATCGCGCCCCGCATATCGGAATCCGCCTGAATATTCTTCATGCGGTAGTAATCCATCACGCCGAGATTGCCGTTGCGGAACGCCTCCGCGATCGCCTGCGGGACGGCCGCCTCCGCTTCAACGACCTTGGCGCGCATCTGCTGCGTTTCGGCCTTCATTTCTTGTTCCGAAGCTTGCGCCGCATATTGCCGTTCGGATGCCTTCGCCTGAGCGATGCGCCGATCGGCCTCCGCCTGTGAAGTCTGCAGCTCGGCACCGATGTTCTTGCCGACGTCCACGTCCGCAATATCGATGGAAACAATTTCAAAAGCCGTCCCTGCGTCGAGGCCTTTTGCGAGCACGGCCTTGCTGATGCGATCCGGATATTCGAGAACTTCCTTGTGGTCAACGGCGGCGCCCACGGCCGAAACGACGCCTTCACCTACTCGCGCGATGATCGTCGGCTCGCCGGCGCCGCCGACGTAGCGATCCAGGTTGCTCCGCACTGTTATCCGAGCTTTGACGTTCAGTTGAATGCCGTTTTGGGCTACTCCCTGAAACAGCGGCGTTTCTATCACCTTTGGGACGACCGAAGTCTGCAGCGCTTCAAGCACGTTTCGCCCGGCGAGATCGATTGCAGCGGCTCGCTGCCACTCCAGCGGGATCTGCGCGCGTTGCGCGGCGATCATCGCCAAAACGACGTTTTCGACGTTGCCGCCTGCCAGATAATGTGATTGCATCTGGTCGACTGTCAGCGCCAAGCCGGCCTTGCGCGCGCGGACGAGATTGGTGACGACAACGCCCGGCGGAATGCCGATGATGCGCATCCGAATCAGCGCCCCGATGGTAAGCGGAACGCCGGCCGCGATCGTTCGCAGCCAGAGGCCGATTGGAAAGTAGTAGAGGAATGTGAAAAACCCGATGACGATCAGGAAAAAGACGATCGTCGCGCCGACTGTAACCACGCTCTTACTCCTTGTAACTCGGTAGGGCGAGCGGCTCGACGAAGACGCGAGCTCCTTCAACCCGGGTAATGCGAACCGGCGTTCCTTCCGGAATGAACTCGCCCTGCGTCAAAACGTCCACGCGCTTGCCGTCCACGAGCGCAACGCCGGCGGGCCTGAGGTAGGACGCGGCGACGCCCATCTTGCCATACAAAGACGTGAAGTCGGCGCTGGTGACGTAGTCGCTGCCTTGAACGCCCGCGAAGGTCAACTTCGCGATCCACGCATTTTCCGGCCACGCCTTCGTCCCAAAATAGAACAGCGTGATGGTTGCCACGATTGCGCAAGCGACGGTCTGGAGCGCGATGAAGAACATCGGCACACCGAAGGCCAGCAAAATGGAGAGCAGCAGCGCGATGCCGCCGAGAACTCCCGGCGCCCCGTGGCCCGGAACGACGTGCAGTTCGTACAAAATTCCTAGAACGCCGAAAATCGCGAGAAGGACGACGAACACGCTAGTGTATCCGGCCATCACGTGCGTTCCGAAGAAAAGCGCAAGCGCGGCCAGGCCGATGATTCCGGCGACGCCGTGCAGCGTCTGCATCTCGAGCAGCAACCCGAGCAATCCGACGGTCAAGAGCAAACCGCTGACAAACGGCGTTGTCACGACGTCCATAAAGGACGGTGAAGCGGTGGCTGCCGGCGCTGCGAGCGCCAAGCCGAAGGCGCCGGCGATGCAGAGCCCGGCGGCCGCGAAGGTCCTGAGGCAAAGCTTTCCAAGCATAAGCTGAGCTACCATTTGCGCAGGGCGAAAGTTACGGAAGAGTTCTACGCGTTGCCGAGCTCTTCCGTGACGATTTGCTGGACGATTTTGCCGTCCGCTTGGCCCCGCAGCGTCGACATTGCGACCTTCATGACCGGCCCTTTCTCGCGCTTTCCTTCGGGGATCTCCGCTATGACGGCCTTGATGATGGCGCGAATCTCGTCCGGCGTCTTCTGCGCCGGCAGGTAAGCCGTCAGAATCTCGTGCTCCCGTCTTTCTTTGTCCGCCAGATCACGGCGGCCGGCTTTCTCGAACTCACCCGCTGCATCGCTGCGCTGCTTGACCTGGCGGCGAACGGCGTCGGATTCGTCGGTTTCGCTCAGCTCGACGCCGGCCTCGGTCCGCTTGTACGTAAAAGCTGAAAGGGCCGAGCGCAAAGCATCGACCCGCACCTGATCCCGAGCCTTCATCGCCTCCCGAAGGTCGGCGGAGATTCGCTCTTGCAGAGCTCCCATGAAGAGCGCTTACGCGCGGCGCTTGCGAGCAGCCGCAGACTTTTTCTTGCGGCGAACGCTCGGCTTTTCGTAGTGCTCGTGCTTACGCGCCTCGGCGAGCACGCCGGCCTTTTGGGTGGCTTTTTTGAAGCGGCGCAACGCGCTCTCTATCGATTCGCCGGGAGCGATGCGAACTTCCATTTATTTTCCACCTCCTTTGCCGGCGCCGGAGCGCCCAAAAATCCTTGGTGACTTTACCATAGGGCAGGCGAGCGGTCAAACCAACGCGCTCGAACTATCCAGGCGGCCAGCGCATTGCGCGGCCGCCAATGACGTGCAAATGCAGATGGTCCACCGTCTGACCGCCCTCCGCGCCGGTGTTGGCGACGATGCGAAAACCGCCGGGCGACCGCGCTGCGCCGATTTGGGCAGCAGCGGCCATGAGATCTCGAAGCTGCTCCGGAGGCGCACTTTGAACGAACTCGCCGATAGTCGCAATATGCTGCGCCGGCATGACGAGAATGTGTACGGGCGCTTGCGGATTCGCGTCCGTAATCGCGACGACTCGTTCGTCGCGGCGCACGACGTCGGCGGGAATTTCACCGGCGACGATTTTACAGAAGATGCAGTTCGTCATGGTGATTCGTAAAGCCGTGACCCATGGCGGAGTAGGCGATGCATCGCTTATTCCGCCAGGCCCGTTCTTCCGTCATGGTTCTATGGTTCTGTACATCACCACGGCGTGCATCACCATGACTAAGCTCCCAAGTGTCGCAGCGGTCACCAATGCGGCGCCCTCGGGGAGCATCCAAGTTAGCAGTACACTCAGGCGCCATGAGGTTTGGGGGCCCCATCGCAAGCGATGGGGGGCGCGGAGCTTGGAGCGGAGCGCCTTTCAACGCGAACGCAAATACTCAAAAGCAATGTGCGTGTCCGGACTCGGCACGAATCCTCCAATCGAGGATTTCGCTGCAATGGGAACCGTCGTGTGAACGATTGGTACCGCTGGAGCCTGCGCGTGCACCATCGCGTTGGCCGACCGGTACACTTGCGCGCGCGCGCCTTCGGACATTGCTGCTTGACCTTGCAGCATGAGCTTGTGAAACGCATCGTCGATCCAGAACGAGTAGTTTTGGCCGTTCGGTTTGGCGAGCGCGCTGTCGCTGTCGAGCAGCGGGTAGAAGAAATTGTCCGGATCGCCGTTGTCACCGCTCCAGCCGATGAGGCACATCTGATGCTCGCCTCGACGAATCTTGTCGAGGAAAACACCCCACTCGTACGGCTCGAGCGTTACGGTGATGCCGACTTTCTTCAAATCCGCTTGAATGGCTTCGGCGATGCGCTGCGGCTCCGGCATGTACGGCCGCGGCGCCGTCGGATAAAACAGATCCGTCGCGAAACCATTCGGCAGTCCCGCTTGCGCCAGAAGCTGCTTCGCCTTCGAAGGGTCGTACGCGTATGCCCTCACGGCCGGATTCTCCCCGAGCATGCCCGGCGGCGTCCAGTTATTTGCGACGAGCGCGCCCTTGGAGTAAAACGCTCGCACGATGCCGCGCACATCGATCCCATAGGCAATGGCTTGACGCACGGCAAGGCGGTCGAAGGGCTTTTTCTGGACATTCATCGCAACGTAGGAATTGTTGTTCGAGGGTTGTTCGTAAACCGTGATGCCGCGCTGCCTTGCTAATTGCTTCGCGTCGTCGGGCCGAGGATCGGTGAGAAAATCGATGTCGCCTCGCTGCATCGAGAGCACGCTCGTCGCTTGATCCGGAATGTCGCGAACGATTACGGTCGTGTAGGCCGGCTTGTATCCTTTCCAATAGGGGTTGGCTTGCAGGGTGATGTGATCGTCCTTCACCCATTCCTTGAACGTATAGGGCCCGTATCCAACCGGCGCTTGTCCGAAGTTCGGCAAGTTGGAACGCACCGCAGCCGGCGAAGCAATGGCAAAGGACGGCATCGCTAAATCGCGCAGAAACGGGCTGAAGCCACGTTTCAGTGAAAAAACCACCGTTCGGCCGTTTGGAACGCTGACCGCGGCAATCAATCCCGGAAAGCCGCCGAACATGTCGGCGTAATAAGCGTACGGATAGTTCTGATGGTACGGATTTTTCACGAGGCGCCAGCGGTCGAAGTTGAACTTTACGGCCTGCGCATTCACGGGAGTTCCGTCGGAGAAGCGAAGCCCGTTTTTGAGCGTGAAGGTCCATGTCTTCCCGTCCGCGCTCATGGACCATCGCTGCGCGATCGCGGGCTCGACGTCGAACGTGCCGAGCTTGAAATCAACGAGTCCCTTCATCACCTCCTGCGCCAGATTGAGCGACATGCCGTCGGTCGCCTGAGCGGGATCGAGAACGACTGCGTCCTTTACGCGCGCGATAACGAGGGTTGTTGTCCCATTGGAGCCTGAGCGTTGCCCTAGGAGCGCGCCGCCGCAGCCTGTGAGCACCAGCGTCAAGAGCGTTGCGCAAAGGCGCCGACACGGCGCATCCTTCATCATCACCTCGTCCGTATAAAAAACGACCACGTTTTCGTGGCAAAATTCCCCGCCAAATCGGCGACCCGCACGGTGACGCGTATCTCTCCCGGGCCGTAGTCCACGCTAGGGATATAGTCGATGAAGCGGGCAGTCCGCTGGGATTCCGATGTCACGTCGTGGCCGTTGACGATCAACTGCGCGCTCGACGGATTCACCGGCACGACGCCGCTGGAGAACGTCGCATAGATCCCCGGACGTGAGTTATTGATCAGCACGCCGTTTGCGGGCGCAAAATCGACGATACCGGGCGGTTCAGTGGAAATAGAAACCAAAGCACGCGACTCCGCTTGGGGCGCGTCAATGCCCCGCACATGTAAATGACCGAAGATCGGAGCATCGGCAAAGTTGACCCCTCCTGGAATCGAGTAGCTCCCGGCGTAGAGTCCGGGCTGGTATTCATTGAGGGACTGGTTCTTCACGTACGGGCCAATGTCGAAACTGGCCAGACCGCCGGGCGTCGCATGCATCGTAACATGCACCCGATCGCCGCGCCGCAAAGGACGGCCGGGATCGACATCGATTCGTGTAATTGCGGCGGCGGAAGCTGACGGCATCTGTCCGGACGACGCTCGGGTGGCGATGATCTCTCGCGGTTCGGAACTGTCGATGTTGTAGCGAACCATCACGCTGTCGCCCACGGCGAGACGGCCGATCGGCGCAGCGGCGCCGTTCAGCGTGATCGTCGTTGCGCTCGTCGGCACGATCACGTGCCCGTCGTTCAAAACGATCTCGCCCGTCGCAGCCGCGGCAACCTTTCCTGCTCGTGAACCGAAAGCGTCAACGATCCTTTTGATGTGGCCCGCCTTGTCGAGAAAGACGTCGGCATAATCGCCGGGATGCACGTCCGAAAGGTCGCCGGGATTGCTCGTTCCGGTATTCACGTCGTGTACCGAAACGTCGGCGTCGACGTTGAGCGGCAGCGTTCGAGCGGAAGCGTTGTACGCGATCGTCACGGTCGGCGGGCTGGAATCAAGGTCCACCGCGGTAACGTCACCCATCTCCTCGACGCCTCCGCCTTGGCTCACGACGCCGCTGCCTGAGCGTCCGACGACGGTTGAAACGATGTCAACGCTTCGTGTTTGCGGCGTGTAGACGGCTTGCGCATCGAGCGCGAGCGCGAAGAAGCGCAACGGCGCGTAGAGCACGTTTTGAATCTCGACCGGCGCAGCCTCCAACAGGATCGGCTCACCGTCGATCACCGCCTGCGTGCTACCTACCGTTAGAGTGATCGTCTTGGCGCCGGCATACGTCGTCACGTGCGTACCCTGTTTGTTGAAACCAAGGCCAAGCGCGATCAGAATTGGACGCACCGGCACGAGCAGTTGGCCCTTGACCAGCCGCGGCGGGGGACGAACGTCCTGCCGTGTCCCGTTGATCATCACGGTGATCGGCAGAATGTGCTGTCCCGCATTTTTTGGCGGTTTTGCCAGCGCGCCGCAGGGCAGGAGCGCAACGCAAACGGCAAGTGCGAAGTATGCTTTAGCTTCCAATCTCCAAGATCTCTCTATACAGCGCGGCAGTGGCGCGTGCGCACTGATCCCACGTTAGTTGTTGGGCCTTCGCGCGCCCTTCCTCGGTAAGACGTTCCCGAAGGCCGGTATCGGTGAGGAGGCGCGCTACCGCCTCAGCCGCAGCCTGCGCGTCGCCGGCCGGAAAGGTAAGCGCAGCTCCGCGCAGGACACGCGGCACGGACTCCTCAGACGCCACTACGGGACATCGCGCCGCCATCGCCTCGAGCAGCGGTAGGCCGAAGCCTTCCGCGAGAGCGGGATGAACGAGCGCAAGCGCGCCGGCATAGTAACCGGCCAGCGCTTCGGCGCTCACGTCGCCGAGAAAAACGACGTCTCCCTCAGGCCGCCGGTGCGCATGGCGGTCGAACTGAAGGTCATCGAATCCCGTGAGATACAGATCGACGGCCAACCGCGCCGGCAACGACGCCCACGCGGCAAAAAGTGTCGGGAGATCTTTGTGCCGTCGATGATTCCCGGAATAGAGCACGTAGGGACGCGGAGCGGCGAACGGCTCAATAGCCGTCAGGAACCGATCGTTCACGCCTAGCGGAATAACTCGGACGCGCGTTGGCGGCACTCCAAGGTACCGTTCGAGATCGCGGACGGTCCGTTCGTCGTCCGTGATCACAACTTGCGCGCGCGCGCACGCGAACCGCACCACGCTGCGGTAGTACGGCCCGACCTTCGCTTTGAAGTGCCGCGGAAAGCGCACGTGAATGAGATCGTGGATCGTGAGCACATACGGTCGAGGCGCGATCGCGGGCGTATAGAGCGAGAGAAAGTGGGACAAGTCGAGCCGAGAACGCGCCAGGCGTAAGGGCAGCACGATCTGCTCATTCCAACCGAAGTTCGCGCCGTCGCTGAAGGCAACGAACTCAATATCCGGGGCCACGCGCGGCAGTCTACGTGCAAGCTCCGTCGCATACGCGCGCATGCCGGTCGACATTTGGCGCGTCAACCGCGCGTCCAAACCGACGCGCGGGCGATTCACGCCCCACGCAACGCTTTCAAGCGTACGATGAGCGGATACAAAGCCGAGTACCAAGCGACATAGGCCCCGCGCCAGCCGTCCAACGCGGCGCGGCGGACAAGGAGCAACCAAAACAAGCGTATGGGGAACGTGAAAACCGCGAGTGCCGCTGCAGCGGCCGATGGCTCCAATCCGGATGCTTCGAAGGACGTATACGTTTCAAACTTCCGGCGATAGGCGGGAAGATCGGGATAGGAATCGTGCAGCAGCGTTCCTTCCAGCGATCCGCAGCTTCCAAGGCTCACCCAGCGTTCATGCAACTGCGCGCCGCCTCGAACGGCCGGCCTCGCTTCAAGATGCGCCTTGCCGATGCGAAAAAGGCGCAGCAGCGGTTCGTTGCGCCAGAGTCGCATCGGTCTGCCGCAAAAGAACGTCGTTCGCGACAGCACATATCCGTCGAGCTCGCCGGCGCATGCTGCAAAGGACGCCCGCAACGTTTCATCGAGCGCTTCGTCGGCATCGATCATCAACGTCCACGGCGTCTGCACCAACGAGAGGCCGAACTTTCGCTCCGCGACGAAGCCTTCGAAGCGTCGAACGATCACGGAGGCGCCAAGTGCGCGCGCACGGTCGGCGGTATCGTCGGTGGACTCGTGGTCGATCACGAGCTTCCGCATGCCGGGCGGAAGCGATCGAAGGGCGCGCCCGATATTGCGGGCTTCGTTATATGTTAAGACGACTGCAGTGACGTCGGACGGCTTAATGGGCGCGCGTCGGGGTCAATTCCCGTTCATCCCGCATGCGCTCTTCGCGCTTGAGAGCCGCTCCGATGAACTCGCGGTAGAGCGGCGACGGACGGTTCGGACGTGACTTGAACTCCGGATGGGCCTGCGTGCCGACAAACCAGGGATGCATGTCAACAGGCAGCTCGATCAGCTCCACGAGCGTCGTCTTCTCAACGGTGTGGTGCCCCGCAAAACGCATCCCATGCTCTTCAAACAAGGCACGGTACCGGTTGTTGAATTCGTACCGGTGACGGTGCCGCTCGCTGATCTGCAGGGTGCCGTAGGCTTGAGCCGCATGAGTGTCCGGCTCGAGAGCGCATGCATACGATCCGAGGCGCATCGTGCCTCCGTACACTTCCAGATTGCGCTGATCCGGCATGAAATCGATGATCGGATCGATCGTCGTCTCATCTACTTCGCGCGTCATCGATTCCGGCAGCCCGCAGACGTTGCGCCCGAATTCGACGCACGCCAGCTGCATGCCATAGCAGATTCCAAGGAACGGAACGCGGCTCTCTCGCGCGAACTGAATCGCGCGAAGCTTTCCTTTGACGCCGCGGGTTCCAAATCCGGGAGCCACCAGGATGCCGTGCACCCCTCGCAGGGCGCCGATCCCCTCGTTTTCAATCGTTTCAGAATCCATTCGCATGATGTCGACCGCCGCCGTGTGATAGATGCCGGCGTGGTAGAGCGCCTCGTTGATCGAGATGTACGCGTCTTTGAGCTCGACGTATTTCCCGACCAGCGCAATCGTTACGCGGCGCTGCGGATGGAGCACGCGTTCGACGAAGGATGCCCAATCTTCGAGTTCCGGGCGGCCGGCGTTGAGCCGCAATTTGGAAACCGCGGCTTCAGCCAGTCCCTCAGCTTCGAGGTTTAACGGCACCTGATAGATCGTCGGCGCGTCGGCGTTTTGAACGACAGCGCTCGTCGGAACGTCGCAAAAGAGCGCGATCTTTTCCTTCAGCTCGACGGCCATCGGCACGGAGGTTGCCGTTCGGCAGACGATTGCATCGGGAACGATGCCGATCCCGCGCAATTCACGCACGGAGTGCTGCGTGGGCTTCGTCTTGAGCTCGTCCGGCGCGCCGAGATGCGGCATCAGCGTCAGATGCACGAACATGACGTTCTCATCGCCCACGTCGTAGCGAATCTGCCGGATCGCTTCGAGGAACGGAAGCGATTCGATGTCGCCGACCGTGCCGCCGACCTCGACGATGCAGACGTCGGCGTGGCTCTCTTCAGCGACGCGCTTGATATGCGCCTTGATTTCATTGGTAACGTGCGGAATCACTTGGACCGTCGCGCCGAGGTAATCGCCCCGCCGTTCCTTGTCAATGACGGAATTGTAGATCTGTCCTGCGGTAACGTTGTTTGCGCGCGACAGGCTCTCATCGATGAAGCGTTCGTAGTGACCGAGATCGAGATCGGTTTCGGCGCCGTCTTCGGTAACGAAAACTTCCCCGTGCTGATACGGATTCATCGTGCCGGCGTCGACGTTGATGTAGGGATCGAGCTTTTGAACCGAGACGCTGATCCCGCGGGCCTTCAGCAACCGCCCGAGTGAGGCCGCCGTGATCCCTTTGCCGAGCGAGCTCACCACGCCGCCGGTAAAGAAGATATACTTTGCCATCTCGGGAGAACGATATTCCGGGACTCAGCTGCTTCGCCCTTCGCCCTTCAGGACAGGCCTAAGCGGCGAGCAGAGCGACGTAACGGGGGCGGCCGCTGTAGTCGGCGTGCACGATGGCGGCGGATCCGGCACATTCGCGGGCGGCAAGCGCGCGCAGCGGCTCGGCCGTTTCGGAGGCTGCTTCCATCAACAATAGGCCACCGCCACGCAGAAGCTGCGGTGCGCGAGCGAGGAGCACCCGATAGTGATCGAGGCCGTCCGCGCCGCCGTCCAATGCGATTGGCGGCTCGAATCCCGCGGACGCCGGCTTTCGCGGCAACGCGGCGCTCGGGACGTAAGGCAGATTTGCGACGATCGCATCGTACCGGCCGCGGGGGCGGAATTCACCGACCGAGCAATGGAAGAGTTGCACGCTATCGGCGACGCCGAGAGTGATCGCGTTCTGCCGGGCTACTTCCAACGCTTCCGCGCTCACGTCGATCGCATCCACGCGAGCCATCGGAACTTCTGCCGCGATCGTGCATGCGATGGCGCCCGATCCGGTGCCCGCATCGACGACGCGTCTCGTGCGCGAAGATCGGAGGTATGCTACGGCTTCTTCGACCAGTTCCTCAGTTTCGGGTCTGGGAATCATCACGCGATCGTTGACCAGGAACTCTCGGCGGTAAAACCACGCGCGCCCGGTGAGATATGCAACGGGAACGCCTGCAGCCTTCTGCGCGCAGAGTTCGCGAAAACGCGCTACGTGCTCGCGGTTTAGCGCATGCTCGCCGTGCGCGATCTGTGATTCCCGCGTTTCTCCGGTCACGAAACTCAACAGGATCCGCGCATCCATTCGAGGCACCGGCGCGGTTTCGAGCAACGAACCGATCGTGACGGTCATGCCGCCGTCGTTTCACCGGAGAGCAGCCTCGCGCGCTCGTCCTTGAGAAGTTCTTCGACGATGCGGTCCATGCCGCCGTCCATCAGTGAGCGGATGTTGCCGAAGCTCTGGTCGATGCGGTGATCCGTGATCCGATCTTGCGGATAATTGTACGTGCGGATCTTCTCCGAACGGTCGCCGGTCCCGACCTGACTGCGGCGCATCGAACCAACGGCTTCCTGCGCTTCCCGGCGCTTTCGATCGTAGAGCATCGAGCGGAGCATCTGCATCGCCTTCTCGCGGTTTTGAATCTGCGAACGTTCTTGCTGCGACGCGGCGATAATGCCGCTGGGAACGTGTGTGATGCGGATTGCGGACTCCGTCTTGTTGACATACTGTCCGCCGGCGCCGCTTGATTTGAACGTGTCGATCTGCAACTCGGAGGGTTTGATGTCGACTTCGATGTCTTCATCGAGCTGCGGAAGCACCGCGACGGTCGCAGTGCTGGTGTGAACTCGGCCCTGCGACTCTGTGGCCGGGACTCGCTGGACGCGATGAACGCCCGATTCGTGCTTGAAGCGGCGATACGCGCCGCTTCCGGTAACGCCGAAGACGATCTCTTTGTAACCTCCCGCGTCGCTCTCGCTCTCGGAGACGAGCTCGACTTTCATGCCTTGCGCCTCGGCGTACCGCATGTACATGCGGGCGAGATCGCCGGCGAAGATCGCCGCCTCGTCGCCGCCGGCGCCTGCTCTGATCTCGATGAAAACATCTCTGTCGTCGTCCGGGTCCTTTGGAATGAGCAGCGCGTTGAGGCGCTCCTCGAACTGCTTCATACGCGCGCGCAATGTTTCGGCTTCTTCTTGCGCCAGCGCATGCAACTCCGGTTCGCTGCGGTCGCGCAGCAAGGCCTCGTTCTGCGCCAGCTCCGAAAGGGTCGCCTTGTAACCGCGATACGTCTCGACCGTCTCTTCAATCGCCGCCCTTTCCTTCAGCAGCGCGGCGAAACGGCTCTGATCGAATGCTCCTTGTGGATTCGCCAGCTCGGCGTCGATTTCGTCAAAACGCTTGACGATTTCGTCAAGGCGTTCGTGCACGCTCATCGGTGCGCGCGTGCCTAACGCTTAAGCTTCGGCGGCGGCCCGCTCTGCGTCGCGCCGTGCCTTGCGTGCGGCGGCTTCCTGCTGCTTTTGCTTCGCGATCTCTTCGCGCTGGCGGAACTTATCGACGCGGCCGGCCGTGTCCACGAACTTCTGTTGACCGGTGAAGAGCGGATGGCACGCCGAGCAGATTTCGACGGCAATCTCCGGCATCGTGCTTCCGGTCGTAAAGGTATTCCCGCACGCGCAGTGGACGCGCGCCTCCGAGAACCATTTGGGATGGATCTTCTCTTTCACAGCCAGACCATTATAACAGGGTGGGCAAGCAGGCGGCGGCGACGTTCTGCGGCGCGCAAGCGTTAGAAGATATGCAATATGAAGAAACTCTGCATCGCTCTTGCCGCATGCTCGCTGCTCATCGGAGCCGCAACCGTGCGCGATGGGGCGGTTATCGTCAACTCGGGCTCCACGAACATAGCCGGCTACACGCTCCAGGTGTGGTCGGATGGAGCCGCTTCCATGGGAACGCGCAGCGTAGCTAGGCCGCTCGCCAAACGATTGTTTTCCGATCTGCGGCGCGCCAAGGGTGCAACAGCAGTGTCCCAGGGGTGCATCAAGAGCGCCTCGTTCGGGACGACGATGACCGTGACATATCATGGGTGGACCTCGCCGGACTTGGAGTGTCCGGTAATGGGCGCACTCGCGGCGGTGCAAAACGACGTCCGGGAAGTCGTCGCGGCTCTGCGAGTAAGCCCGCCAGGAAGGATTCGGCTGATGCCTGAGCCACGCCGGTTCCCTATTCAAGCGAGCCCCTCGCCGGAATCGACGAAGCGCATATCGTAGATTAAGAGAATAGTGAAGCGTCTTCTCTTTTCGCTCGCAGCGGTTGTCGCCGTAGGCCTAACGGCAAGCTTCCTCAACGGCCGCGCAGCGGCACAGATGGCTGCTTCACCGACGCCGCCGCCCTCGCCGCCGCCGGTCAGTGGACCCTCGCCGGCTCCCACGCCGATGCTGCCGCCAGGCGCCCTGCCGACACCGCCCCCTGGAGGAACCGTTACGGTACCGCTGACGCTTGGGACGCCGAAGCCCAAGGGAAGCGCGACGCCTTCACCGCCGCCCAATGTCGACGCGAACCGTGTCGGCATCTCCGGCGTTTGGGAAGTGCAGATTCAGCGATCGAGCGACACGGCGTACACGCACTTCAAGCTCGATCAAAAAGGCAGCGTACTGACCGGCGAATACCTCGACACCGACGGCAAGAAATATCCGCTCGCGGGATCGATCGACAACAAGACCGTGCGCGTCGTCGTTTCACTGCCGAACGGTTCCTCGATGATCTTCACCGGACAGCAGGACAACCGTACCGATATGTACGGTCTGCTCGCGCTGGCGAACGACAGCGTTCCTTTTACCGCGGCGTACCGTCCAAAATTCAAGTGGATCGAGAACGTGGCGCCGGGCGGCAGCGGGATGCCGGGCATACCCTAATCTTTCTTGCGCGGCGTTTCCGCGCCTTGAGTGAAGCCATACCGGCGCGACGCTTCCGGCACAAGAGATCTGGCCTTTGAGGATTTCCAGGATGATCGCAACCTTACGTTGCGCTGTCCAGCGTTCGAATTTCTCCGGCTCCGGTGCCGGCGGTTGCTGCTTTCGCATGAGACACCTTCCTAGCGATCATTTTCGCTTATCGGGTGTCTAGCCCCGGCGGGGGTCATTCCATACGCTCGTAATAAGCTCGTCCTGGATGGCCGCTCTTATGTGACTGTATCAACGCAATCGTATGCAAACAGCGATTCAGCTGTCGATCGCCTCCAGGATTCACGCGGACGGCGGTTCTTCGGCCGCT
>Ga0207416_1000477_pt1 | contig 69095 bp, 62 predicted proteins | sample PaiPotPPM11metaG_FD_184107 | JGI IMG/M metagenome (GOLD analysis project Ga0207416, IMG submission 184107) | Iron sulfur acid spring bacterial and archeal communities from Banff, Canada, to study Microbial Dark Matter (Phase II) - Paint Pots PPM... ... | reverse complement strand
CCCTCCCTGACCCTGCCGCGGGATGTGGACTCTTACGGTGGACCGCGCCGGTTGACGTCCTGGCGACCTGTCCCTATAATTTTCGCGCTGACTGCTTCCACTTCGTTCATGTTCAGAGCCGGCCACGACGATGGCGGCGAAAGCGGCAAGCGTGCTCGGTGGAGCACTGGGGGTAGACGCAAGAGCCTCGCACCATGAGGGAGACCCAGGTTGGCTGCATCATCGTCGGCCCAGCGGGCGCTCAAGCAACGCTCCGCACGTTCGTTCCTACCAAAGCTGCTCGGAGTCGACACGCCACTCCAGGCACAGACCGCGCTCTGGGGTTACCTGTTCGTCCTCCCCTGGCTGCTCGGATTAATCATCTTCATTGTTGGACCGATCCTGGCGTCGTTTTATCTCAGCTTTACCCAATACAATATCCTGACCGCTCCGAAGTTCATTGGCTTCGCTAATTACGAACACGCCTTCAGCGCGGACACGCTCTTCTGGCCATCGCTCGGGCGAACGTTTCTCTATGCGCTCCTGGTCGTGCCGATTGGGCTCGTGGGCTCGCTCGGGCTCGCGCTCCTGCTGAACCAGCGGGCGCGAGGCACGAACATTTTCCGGACACTCTTCTTCGTCCCCAGCCTCACGCCGACGGTAGCGCTGGCGCTGCTCTGGACCTGGCTCTTCCATCCCACGGTCGGGCCAATCAACACGATGCTGGTGCTCATCGGCCTGCCCGGCCCCGGCTGGCTGACGAGCGCACAGTGGGCGCTACCCTCACTCATCATTATCGCCTTGTGGGCCGGTCTCGGCGGCAGCACGATGCTGATCTTTCTCGCCGGTCTGCAAGGTGTGCCTCAGGAGCTGATGGATGCCGCCAGGATCGACGGCGCAGCGCGCTGGGCGAAATTTCGGCACGTGACGTTTCCAATGATCTCGCCGACGATGCTCTTCAATTTCGTCCTTGGCGTCATTGGCGCCCTCCAGGTGTTCACGCTCGCCTTTGTCGCGACGAGTGGCGGTCCTTCCTATGCGACCTGGTTCTTTGCGCTGAATATCTATAACCAGGCCTTTCAGTACCTCAACATGGGATATGGCGCGGCACTGGCTTGGATCCTCGTCGTGATAGTCCTGTCCTTGACCTTAATCAACCTAGCTTTATCGCGGCGGTGGGTGTATTACGCAGGAGACTGAGCGATGGCAACGCCCGACGTTAGTGTTCCCATCGGGAGGACAACCCCGGTACTTGATCGCGCCGTCGCGGTCCGTCACCGAATCTTGCCGACGCGCGCCCTGCTCTACCTTGCGCTGCTGGTGCTCTCGCTGGTCTTCTTCTTCCCATTTTTCTGGACGATAGCGAGCTCCCTGAAGTCGACCACCGAGCTGTTTGACTTCCCTCCATTGGTTTTTCCGGCGGCGCCACAGTGGAGCAACTATGCCACCGTCCTCACGACCGTTCCCTTTCTGCTCTGGGTGAAGAACAGCCTGGTCGTGGTCGCCTTGAGCACCTCCGGAGTGGTGCTCTCCGCGTCGGCCGTAGCCTATTCCTTCGCTCGATTCCGCTATCGCGGGCGGGATACGATGTTTCTGGTGACGCTGGCCACCATGATGCTGCCGGGGCAGGTGACGTTGATTCCCCAGTTCATTCTGTTTGACAAGATGGGCTGGGTGAACACGCTCAATCCGCTGTGGGTCCCGGCGTGGTTCGGGGGCGGGGCATTTTTCATCTTCTTGTTGCGACAGTTCTTCCGCTCGTTGCCGAAGGAGCTGGATGAGGCGGCGCGGATCGATGGCGCGGGATATCCCAGGATTTTCTGGTCGGTCTTGCTGCCACTGTGCAAGCCGGCGCTGGCGACGGTCATGGTGATCTCGTTCATCTCGAACTGGGACAACTTCCTGACGCCGCTGATCTACTTGAACAATCAGAACTTGTTCACGGTGGCGCTCGGCCTGGATTACTTCCAAAACTTCCCGCAGCAAGCGGGCATGCCGATGCAGAACCTGCTGATGGCGGCGTCGCTGATGGCCGTGCTGCCGCCGATGGTCCTCTTCTTTGTGTCGCAGCGCTATTTTGTGCAAGGCATCATTCTGTCGGGGTTCAAGGGCTGAAGGGAGGGTGTCCAAGCCCAGTCGGCGGCGCAGCGGTGGTTAGCTCCGCTGATGCTGTTGGGAAAGCCGGCGTGGCGCGGCAGGTAGGCGGTGTGATGAGGAGAAGCGCTCGGTGTCACAATGCTTCGGAAGTGTGTAGCGTAAGGAGACGGCAGGTGCATCAGGTCAGCAGGCGGACGCTGCTTCAGGCGCTGGGCGCGACACTTCTTGCCGCGCCACTCATGCAAGCTTGCGGCGGCGCGGCGAGTACGGGACCGGCGGCCACGGCGGCGGCACAGGCTCGGGCTTTGGCGACCTCCGCGCAGAGCGCCGCGAGCTCAGGCCAGCCGGCGGCCACGACGGCGTCCCAGGCCGCGGCGAGCACGTCGCAGGCAGCCTCGTCCACGGTGTCCCAGGCATCCAGGGTGCCGGGCCAGGCACAGGTACCGCTGAGCATCGCCGTCTGGGTGAACGGCACCCGCACCTGGCAGGGGACTTACGCGCAAAAATGGGCCGATCAGAATCCCAACGTCAACCTCTCCATCGTGAAGATCCCCTACGCCGACATCGAGCAGAAGACGCTGGTCGAGCTGACCGCGAATTCGCTCCAGGATGTCGTGTTCACCCAGTGCAAGTCGCTGCCGAAGCTGGCGGCCAATGGGGCCTACCTGTCACTCGATTCCTTCGTCCAGCAGAAGGGAGACCCCGGCGTGGGGGACTTCTTCCCGGCGGCGATTGCCAACGCCACCCTCGATGGCAAACTTTGGGGCATCCCCTTCGAGATCAACACCGGAAACACCGACATCATCTTCTATAACAAGGACCTCCTGGACAAGTACGGAGCATCCACGCCCAGCGACACCTGGACCTATGATCAATATGTGCCGATCGCCAAGAAGGCGACCGACGCCAAGAATCGCGTCTGGGGGTCCGACCTCTTCCCCGGCACCTACTACGACTTCGACTGCTACGCCCGTAGCAATGGCGGCGAAGTGCTTTCCAGCGATGGCAAGTCGTTCCAGCTCGCCAGCAACAAGGCGTGCCTGGATGCGGCCCAGTGGCTGTACGACCTCCGCAAACTGGACCAGGTGGCGCCCTCGCGTGCGGACAGCCAGGGATTGGCCTTCCCCGCGGGGCAGGTGGCCTTGCACAGCGATGGCATCCAATCCCTCATCGGGCTCAAAAGCTCCATTGGCAGTAAGTTCAAGTGGGACGTGGTGCTCGGCCCCACCGCTCCGAGCGGTATGCGTGGCTACGAGCTTTTTTCCAGCATGTGGGCGATCTACAGCAAGACTAAACACGCAGACCTCGCCTACCAACTGATCACGTACCTGAACTCGCCGAGCACGCAAGCGGCGACGCTGGTCGACCAGGGACAACCGCCTTCGCGCGTATCGGTCTGGACGTCCCAGGAAGCCGCGAGCATATCGCCCATCTGGGCCCGCATCGCCCAATGGCTGAAAGATCCCAAGGATCAGGGACCGTTCCCCATGCCGTACAACTTCAAGTACGCGGAGCTCGAGGCCAAGTGGGAGAACGTCGGCTATGCGCTCTGGTACGGGGAAGACGCCTTCGACACGGGGTTGCAGCAGCTCCAGCAGGCCTGTCAGAGCATTGTCCAGCTACCCCGCTGATGGGGAGTATTGAAGACACCGACAGCCATCAGGCATCTGGTAGAGAGGTTCGTGAGAGAGATTGCCGCGGCGGATCTTGTCCATGACTGGCCGACTACTCAACCCTCGATCGGACTCAAACCCGGGATTCGGCATCGTCGTACGGGCGGAGACATTTTCAGTTGGTGATTGTCCGATGCTCCTCCTGCGCTGAACGGTGACCAGGGCGGGAAGCGAGCTGACTCACACGGGCAGCAATGGAGGTGGGCAGACGGAGCGCCGGCAGCCGGATCGTAACGGTCGTCCCGGCGCCGGGTGTGCTCGTGAGCTCGATCTTCCCATCGTGGGCGCGGACGAGGGCATCGGCGATCGCCAGGCCGAGGCCGCTGCCGCCGGTCGACCTGGCGGCGTCAACCCGATGGAAACGATCGAACACGCGGGCCACGTCGTCCGCGGCAATCCCTGGGCCAGTGTCCTGGACCTCTACGAGGGCGTAGTGACCACGCCGGGCCGCCCGCACGTACACCCGTCCGCCGGCGGACGTGTACTTCAAGGCATTGTCCAGCACGATCAGGAAGACTTGTTGAAGGCGATCGGGGTCACCTTCCACCGGCAGCGACTCATCTCCGCCTTCGATGGTTAGCCCAACCCGGCGCTCCGCCGCCAAGGGGAGCGCACGCCGTGCCACATCGACCGCGAGACTGGCGACGTCGACCTCGGCGACGGCGAGGGCTAGTTGGCCCAGATCGGAGCGAGCAAGGGTGAGCAGGTCGCCGGCCAACCGTTCCATTCGCGCGAGCTCCTGCTGCAGATCCGCCAGCAGCGTCTCGTTGGCCGAGAACGGCTGGTGGCGGCGCTGGTAGAGCAAGTCGGCGGCGACGCGCAGAATTGCCAGCGGAGTCCGCAGCTCGTGCGAGGCGTCGGCCACGAAGGCCTGCTGGCGGGCGAAGGTGAGCTGGATCGGCACCAACGCGCGCCCGGACAAGAACCAGGCGCCCGCCAGTGCCAGCAGCAAGCCCCCGCCGACCATAGCGAAGAGGATCAAGGCTTGCTGGTGCATCGTCTGTTCCGGCAGCTCCAAGCTCTGCCCGACCACCAGGAGGGTCGAGCCGGTCGATTGGTCCGGCAGCGGCCGGGCATACAGGCGCAGCGGCTCGCCGTTGAGCGTGATCGTCGAGTAGCGCGGCAACGGCGCTGCCACGACGCTCAGCGGCAGCGCCGTCAGGTGGACTCCCTGTGGGTTGGCGAGAAGCTGCCCGCTGGGCGCGGCCAGAAGGTAGAACAGGCCGCTCTGGTAGCCGTCTCGTCCAAGCTGGAGCGCCTGTTCGGTGAACTCGTGGCGGCTCCTGGCGGCCTGTTCACCGCGGGCCGACAGGTTCCCGTCGATCGAAGTCGTGAGCCCTCGTGCCAGCATGACGTAGGTCGTGCCGCTCACCAGGAGAAGGATGATGCCCAGGACGATTGCGTTCCAGGCGGCGAGCTGACGGCGCGTCCGACCGAACACAGCGCTCACTCCTTGAGCAGGTAGCCGACGCCGCGCACCGTCCGGATGAGCGGCCTTGGGAAGCCTCTGTCCACCTTGTCACGAAGGTAATGTACGTACGTCTCCACCACGTTAGAGGTCAGATCAACTTCGTCGCCCCACACGTGGTGGCAGATCTGATCCCGGCTCAACACTCGTCCCTGGTGCCGCATTAAGTATTCAAGTAGCCGAAATTCTCTGCCCGTCAGCTCTATCTCCTTGCTACCGCGCTGAGCGCTGTGTCCGGCCAGATCCAGCGTCAGGTCGCCAATGCGCAGCAGCGGGCTGTCCGCAGTCACCTCGTTCCGCCGGCCTAACGCTCGGACGCGTGCGAGCAGCTCCACCACGGCGAAAGGCTTGGTGAGGTAGTCGTCCGCACCGGTGTCTAGCCCTGTTACTCTGTCCGGGACAGCGTCGCGCGCGGTGAGCAACAAGATGGGCGTGCGGCACCGTTGCTGTCGAACGCGACGGCAGACTTCTAGACCGTCGATACCAGGCAGCATCACGTCGAGGACGATAACGTCGTAGCTGCCTTGTCCCGCCTGAGCCAAGCCTTCCACGCCATCGTGGACCAGCGTCACACGGTGCCCAGCGTCCTTCATCGCCTCTCCGACTAGGCGTGCCATGCGGAGGTCGTCTTCGACCAACAAGATGTTCATCAGGGCCCCTGCCGCTATGGCCGTCTCCACCGGTTGCAGTCCCACGTTGCAGCATACGCCGCCAACCTTAGAGACAGATGGGAGAACTCGGCGCATATGCCGGAATGAGTCCCCGTGTTCCCCGACATCGCGTCGCCCAATTGTGATCATCGGGCGCCGTTCACCCTCACGGGGTGACGGTCACGAACACCTGTTGCGGGACCACCCGTGCCCCGATCCGCATCTGCACCGAGAGGGTCGCCTCGCCGCCCGCGCCCTGAACCGGCGGCTGCAGCGTCAGCAACGCGGCGCCGCCGTTCGCCTCCAGCGACGCGTCGACGCCGTTCGACAGGACGGTCGTCGCGACGCCGCGCCGGCCCACGTGGCGCCGTCCGGCGCCGGCCAGCGCGCCCCCGGCGCCAGTGTGAAGCTGGGCGGGCCGGCAAGGCAATCCGCGCCGAGCGCGAGCGCCTGCGCCGGGCCGCCCACCCGCAGGGTGACGCTCGCGCCGCCAAGCAGGACCGGCCGGCAGGTGCGGACGCCGGTGGAGATCCGGCCGCGACCGCCCTCGGTGAGGATCAGGTTGCCGGCGCCGTCCAGGTCCAGCCCCTGCGGATCACTCAGCCCGGTCAGCGCCGCGCTCGCCTGCCCGTCGGGATCGATCCGCTCGATGCGCCCACCGGTCGCCCCTGGTCCCAGCGCGGCGATGAAGGCGACGCCACTCGGGTCCACCGCCACCTCGTCGGGCAGGGTCAAGGCCGGCCCGATCGGTTCCAGCGGTCCCCGGACCGGCCCCCGCCAGAGCCGGCCGCCGTATTCGTCGGTGAGGTAGAGCTGGCCCGCCCGCACAACGGCGTCGGTCGGCCGTTGCCAGCGGCCGGCCACGACGGTGGGCGTCAGCGTGTCCAGCGGCAGGAGGAGCAACCGCCCGTTGGGGCTGTCGGGCAGCAGTGCGGTCAGGCGACCGTCGATCGTGGCGACGCTCAGGCCGTCGATGCCCGCCTGTCCGGGGACCGGCGCCAACTGGAGCACCGGGCGCAGCCCGCCGGGCGGCGTCCAGGCGAGGACCCGGTCCGTTCCCTGGTCGGCCAGCAGGAGGGTGGACGGCCCGGTGACGGCCAGGCCTTCGGGTACGTCCAGCCCGGCGATGAGCGTGCGGCGCGTGCCATCGGCGAGTACCTGGCCGACTGTGTTGCTCGCCAGGTCGGTGTAGAGCACGCTGCCGTCCGGCGCGACTGTCAGATCGTCCGGATTGCCGAGTCCGTCCGCGAGCGTCACGGTGGACCCCACCGCCATGCGCAGTTGCCCCTGCTGGCCATCGGGCCAGCCCGCCGTGAGGAGGAAGCTGCCGGCCGTGTCCGCCGGAATCGTCACCGTGAAGGCGACGTCGCCATCCGGCAGCGGCGCGACGTCGGGCGCGGGCAATCCGCCTGCGGACACGACCGGCAAGCGGCCTAGGTCGGCTGGATCGGGAGCGGGTGCCGCGAAGGTCAGGGTGGTCCCCGCCTGAACGGAAAGCTGCCCCCCGCTCCAGCCCAGGCGGTTGGCAAGGACCGTCTCGGTCGCGAGCGGCAGCTGCGTCGGGTTCGCCTCCCAGGCGAAGCGCTGGGTGTTTTGGCGCTCCTCGATACCGTTGGGGCCGGCGACCCACGTGTGGAAGCCATCGGTGAAAGCCGTGAAGTTGTCCGCTTTCCGCCAGACGAGCAGACCGGTGGTCGTATGCTGCAGCGCGTCGCCGCTGGCCAGATCGTGCTGCTCGTCGTCCAGGCACTGCCCCATCACCCGGGGGAGGTGGTCGGCGAAGGCGCCGAAGCCAAGGACGAACTGGCAGGCGCCCGCCGCGCTCCCCGGCGGCATCGCGGTGAGCAGGGTGAGCGCGCCCAGGACGGCGGCAAACCGAGACCAACGTGCCATGGCGTACGCTCCCTTGCCCGGGTGTCCCCGCCGGGTGGCGGGGACGGGGGAAGTGTACACGGGACGCGACCGCCGCTTCGCCCACGGCCAGCCTTTTGTTCCAGCGCCGGGTCACGAACACGCTCGGCGTCCGCGTCGTGGCCGGCGGACGTCTCCAGAGCCGCGCGGATCTTCCCGTGCCTGCCGCAGCACTTGTGGCCAATCGGTGCGGTCCCTCCGCCCCGACCTCGCGGAGCAGCCGATCGAGCCGCATCCGGTCGACCTCGGCATAGGAGGCGACGAGCGCCACGTCGCGGTCCCAGGTATGCACGCAAGGCCGCTCGCAGATCAGCAGGCGGAGGCGGCTGCCTCGTCGCAGCGCAGCCGCGCCCGCAGCCGCGCGACGCCGACCGGCGCCAGCGCGGCGGCCAGGAGGGTTTGGCAATCTCTTGCCTGCTCCACGTAGTCTTGCAGCTCGCTCGGCATCGGCCCGCCGGGCGCAAATGGGCATCCGTCGCCGGTGGATCGGCTACGGCGTCTGGCACGGGCTGCACCTGCTGACCTATCTGCTCTTCCCGCTGTCACTGGTGCACGGCCTCGGCACTGGGACCGACACGCAAACTGGCTGGGTGGCCTTGCTGTATGCAGGTAGCGTGGCCGCCGTCTCCGGCACGCTGATCTGGCGCACCATGGAGCTGCGGGTCTGGCGCCGCTGGGCGCTCGTCACCTCGCTGTTCGGGGGGACGGCGCTGGTTGTCTGGTGCCTGCGCGGCCCCTACGCCCCGGGCGTGGCGGCGGCGGGGACGCCGAAGTTGCTGCTGCACGCGTCCGCCCAGCAGCGCGGCGTCCAGGCGGCCGCCACGCCCAGCGCGCCGGCCCCCCGGTCGGCCTCAACGACACGGTGAGCGGGCAGACCTTTGCCAGCGGCGAGGGCGGCCAGCTCCTCCTGCGCGGCAGCGGGACCGGGACGGCGCCGCTGGACGTGGCGGTGCAGCTGGTGCAATCCCGCCAATCGGTCGGCGGCCAGGTGCTATTGCGCACCGCGGACCACACGCCCTGGTGCGACGGCCCGATCGCCGGGGTGGCGAACGGCGATACGCTGATCACGATGTGTTCCGGCTACGGCCAGCAGGTCCAGCTCCAGCTCACCTTCCAGGCCCTGAACGGGCAGGGCTTCAGCGGGACCTTGCATACGAGCCCCTAATGCCGGCGGGGCACGGCGGAGCGGATGGATATCTCGGTAGGTTACGTATCCGCCCAATCCGGCTACCACGACTCCGGCAACGGCATGGCCAGCAGTCAGCCCAGCAATGGGCGGACGCTGGGGTCGCCGCTGTGGCTGAGGTGGTCCAGCCCCCAGGCATCCTCGATCGTGCGTAAGACGCTGTAGTGGCTCACCGGCGTTGCCAGGCGGGCGCCTGGCGTGCCATTGGTTGCAATGACCAGCGTGGGCACGTGCCCTCCGGCGGCGAGGTCGCAGCAACCGGCATCACTGTTCCCCTCATCCCAGGTGATGAGGAGCAGACCGTCCTGCCGCCAGGCGGTGGAGGTCAGGATCGCCGGCACGACTGCGGCGAGCCAGCGGTCCCCATCGACCACGCTGCCGTCGTGCATGTCGTGCTGCAGGTTGGGTGTGACCCAGGCGAAGTCGGGCAGAGTCCCCGCCGCGAGGTCGGCAGCGAACCGGGTCAACGGCACGACCTGGTCGCACCGGGCGGGGTTGTCGCGGATGTCGCGGAAGTAGAGGAAGGGGTCGTGCTTGAGCGCGTAGTCGCCGGCGGACGGGCCGAGAAAGCAGGGCTGAGGCAGACCCTCCATGTAGGCCCGCCAGGTCTTGCGGCGAGCTTCGAGCTGGTCGACCAGGTTCGTCTGGTCGACCAGGCAGCTCGTGCAGTCGGACGTGACGCCGAAGGTGTCGCCGCCGAGCAAGGCGAGATAGTTGGGGAGGCTGGGGTGGGTGACGGCGTAGGAGCGCGTGGCCAAGGCGTAGCGCGCGGCGAGCTCGTTGAGGTAGGGCGCGTCGGGGTTGCCGATGATCTGCCCGTACTCCTTGTTCTCCATGACGATTAACACGATGTGGCTGGGCGACCGTGAGCCGCTCGGCGCTGCCGTCCGCACTGAAAGGGACGCAGCGGGTGCTGTTGCGACGGAGACCGGCGGCATGTTGCTTGGGCTCCCCCTCGCCATTGGCGTTGCCGCCGGGGCGAGACGTCTCGGGAACCGCGTCGAAGGCGGTGGCGTTGCCGTTGCGCAGGCGCTCAAGAGCGTGCAGGTGAGCAAACTCAGGCGCGCAAGGGCTTGCCAGCTCATTCGTCTCTCCCCCACAGAGGATGCGGTTGGCCATAGGCGGGATTGGGCTCGTGAGACAAGCAGGGCGTATAGCGATACGCCCCTACCAGGACCACCGGCATCTGGTAGAGGCGCGTCGCTATACGCCCTGACCTTGCCATCTGGGCTATCCTTACGAATGGCCAACAGCCTCACTGACGGCGGAAGGCCGCGTGGATCGATGTTACGGCGCGCTGATCTCCCAAGTGGTCTTGCCGACCACCTCCATCACGCCCGCCGCGACGGCGCGATCTCCGTGACAGGCTGTCGCTCCGCCGGCCGGGTGACGATCGCCGGGGTTGGCACGCGTGCCGTCAGGCGACTGACCCAGCGCCGAGCGAACAATGCCAGGTTCCCCGCCAAGAGTCCGACCAGCAGGTAGGTCTGGCCAACGCCGACCAGTTGGGCTACGGCGCTGACGATGGCTACCAATCCCCCGACCCACATCTGATCCTCGCGCCGCCCCGGCGAGGTCGGCGGGTCCGTCAGCATGAAACAGGCAAGGAAGAAGACGGCGTTGACGAACGGCGCCCGAAACATCTCCGCCACCCGGGCGGGATTGGCCAGCCCGGCAAAAGCAAACAGCCCGAAGTAGGCGCCGAGGAAGGTGAGTGCCAGCGGGAACTTGTTGAGCCGATCCAGAAGGAAGACGCCTCCCGCCAGCAGCAGCACGAGCCAGAGCCCCGGCAGGTCGGACAACGCCCCCCACCAACTCTGCCCGGTCCCGAACAGCGGGACCGAGACGACCAGCGCCAGCGCGGCGGGATTGAAGAGGTGGCCATGGCGTGTGGCGAGGGCGTACTTCGAGATCGTCGCCAGCGCGCCAACGGTGAAGGTAACCCAATGCGGCTCCCCCGGGCCGAGTACAAAGGCCACGATGAGGCCGGACAGCAGCGCGCTGGTCGGCCAGGTCCAGCGGTCGCGCGTGATCGCTCCCAACACCAGGTCCACCAGACAGGCGCCGGCCAGCGCGGCCACGACGTGGGGAAGCACGATTGGCCAGCCGGTGGAGGCCCCGGCGACGAGCAGCAACGGTACGAAGACGAGCGTCAGGGAAGCCTTTGGGGTGCGCAGGAGCCGCCGGACGCGCGTGCCCGGCGTCGTCGCCGACGCGGGCCTCGGTCTGGGCAGTTTCCTTTCGCGCGCTTCACCGACCGGCTCCCGTCGCGTTCCGGGTATATTCTTGTCGCTCGTGGTGATCATACGCCGCCTTGCTCGCTTCCTGACCGTCCGCGTTAGCCCGTGGCTCGCGTGAGCGCATCCTGCACCGCTCCCTCAAACGCCAACGAGCTGTACGTCGCGCCCGAGATGAGATCTACCCGGGCGCTCTGACTAGCGACGACCTCGCTCGGGAGATCGGCTATCCAGGAGATGGGGTACTGCGTCGAGGCGTCGGTAATCACGACGTCGGCGATGCGACCACCCTTGACGGTGAGCGCGACCTGTACGTCGCCGCGACGGCTCGTCCCCTGCCCGGTGTAGGTCCCATCGCGGTAGCCGGTGCTGACGGGGGAGGAGGTGGCCGTCGGTTTGACCGGCGCTGCCGTCGATGTGGGCGTCACTGGGGCCACGGTCGGCGCTCGCGATACCGTTGTCGATCTGGCCGACGTGGCGGCGGTCGGCGCCGGTGATGGCCCCGAGGGCGATCCAGCGTTCGCTACTGCATCCGCGACCGAAGCGCTCGGACTGGCTGCCGGCGCGTCGACGTATATGGTCGTCGTTACCACCGTTGTCCTTGATGAAGCCGCCCCCGTGGTCGTACCAGCAGTCGGGGTCGCTCCCAAGCTAGCGTCCGCGGACCTGGTATCCAGGTACCCGGCCAAATACACCGCACCGATGGCAGCCGAGCTCATGAGCACCAGCCGCCTCGACATCCGTTCCGCCATCTGGTCCCCTCCGCAAGTGCCGCGGGCGTACGCTCATCGCACGCCGCATTGCACTATACGACCGTCATATTGGAGGGATCTGAGAGATCAGGCGACCAGCTTGGCATGCCCATTCGACCGGTACACCGCTCTTGGAACTACAATCCAACGCTGGATGCTACCCGCCGGTAGCGTCGGACTTGCCGGAGAAGCCGGCGATCGAGGCGTCTGCTACGCTGCACCCAGGCTGCTGTCGAACTCGATCAGGTTGCCGTCGGGATCGGTGGCGTGAAAGGTGCGGTCTCCCCAGCTATGATCCCTGGGCGGCCCGTCGGTCTGGACACCAGCGGCGCGCACCTCGTCATACAGTTGGTCTGCCCCCTCCCTCGCGGAGACCTCCAAGTGGAACCCCGGGGCGCCTTCCCTGAGGAAGCGCCGTGCCAGCAGCCCGAGGCGAGCCTTCCCGATGCCGATCAAGGCGAACTCGCCGGGACGGTGCTGCAGGAGGACGGCGCCCGGCAGCCGCGTGTAGAACTCCCGCGAGCGCCCCACGTCCTGAACGTACGGTCTACGCGCTCACCGACGCCGGACGGGACGAGTTTCTGGCTCGGCTGCGCGACCTCATTCGCCGTCCGGTCAAGGAGTATCCGCGGTTCGAGGCCGGCCTGTCTTTCCTCTACCATCTGACACGGGAGGAGGCGGAGCTGCTCCTACGCGCGCGCGAGCGAGCTGGCGGAGCAACTGGAGTTCAACCGGGAGCTGTGCGCCTCGCTGCAAGACCGCTGCGTCAAACGACTCCGGCTGGTCGAGGTGGAGCACGCCATGGCGATGGGCGAGGCGGAACTGGCCTGGACCGAGCGCCTGGCCGGCGAGGTCGCTTCCGGCGCCCTGGAATGGTCGGCGGAGCCCGGCGCTGGCATAGGGTAGCCGGATGCGGCGACGACCAGGAAGGGCGCGGGCGCCTCGTTGCGCAGCGCCCGGCTGCTTGACGCCCGCACTTTGTTAGTGTACACTCACTAACATTATGGGAGGTACACACACAACGCAGCATCATCGCACCGCCGGGGAACGACGCGATGTAGTGCTGGACGCCGCAGTGGCTGAGTTCGCCATCGGCGGGCTGCACGGCACCTCGACCGAGGCTATCGCGGCGCGCGCCGGCATCTCCCAGCCCTACGTCTTCCGGCTCTTCGGCAGCAAGAAGGAGCTCTTTCTGGCGGCGTTAGAGCGCGGCTTCGATCGGGTAGCCAGGGACTTCTCTCGCGCCGCGGGCGCCGGCGGCCCCGACGCGTTGAAACGGATGGGGCAGGCCTACATCCACCTCCTGGCCCAGCGGGAGGAGCTCCTGCTGCAGATGCAGGGCTATGCCGCCTGCTCCGATCCTGACGTGGCGGAGCTGATGCGCCGTCGCTACGGCGAGCTCTACCGTTACGTTGAGCAGGCGTCGGGGGCCGACGAGGTGACGGTGCGAGACTTCTTCAGCGAGGGGATGTTGCTGAACGTCGCCGCGGCGATGGACTTGCCGCGATTGTTGGGGAAAGAATCCTGGGTGCAACGCTGCCTGGGTAGCAAGCGCTGAGCCGCCGTCGGCGGCTTCTCTCGGCCGATCGGTAAGTGAGTAGTCACTAGTCATTGGGAGAAAGGGGGTGGCGGGGTCGCTTTTCCAGGAGTTTCACATGCACCGAATGTAGTGATTGATCACATAATTGGAGAATATCGTGGCTCAGATTTCCCGCTCTGCGCGCTGGTGGACGTTCGCCGTCGTCTCCCTGGCGCTATTCATGGGCATGCTGGATAACCTCGTCGTGACGACGGCCTTGCCGGCGATCAGCCGGTCGCTGGCCGCGGCGGTGCCGGATCTGGAGTGGATCGTTAACGGCTATACCCTGACGTTTGCCGTCTTGCTCATGCCGGCGGCCGCGCTCGGCGAGCGCTACGGCCGCAAGCGGATGCTGCTCCTGGGCGTCGCCATCTTCGGCGCCGGCTCCGCCGCCGCCGCCCTCTCCGGCAGCGCCACGGCGCTCATCGTGGCGCGGGCGATCCAGGGGACCGGCGGCGCGCTGATCGCGCCGCTGACCCTGACTATCCTGACGCGCGCCTTCCCCGCTGAGCAGCGTGCCGCGGCTATCGGTCTCTGGTCGGGCGTCTCCGGACTCGGATTGGCCGCCGGCCCACTGATCGGCGGCATCATTGTCAACGGGCTGAACTGGAACGCCGTCTTCTGGGTCAATGTCCCCGTCGCGCTCCTACTGCTGGCGCTCGGTGGCTGGCGTCTGGAGGAGTCACGGGGCGAGCGTGTCCCGCTGGACCTCCCTGGCATCGGGCTTGCCGGCTTCGGTTTGCTCGGGGTGGTCTTCGGCCTGATTCGCGGCAATGCTGTTGGCTGGGGCAGCGCTCAGATCGTCCTGGCGCTGGCCACCGGAACCGCGCTGCTGCTCGCCTTCGTCGTCCGAGAGCGATTGACCCGCGCGCCGATGCTCGATCTGCAATTGTTCGCCGGTCGGGGCTTCACGGCGGCAAACGTCGCCGGATTCCTGATGAGTGCCGGCATGTTCGGCTCGATCTGGCTGATTACCCTGTACGTTCAGAACGTCCTGGGCTTCACGCCGCTGCGCGCCGGCCTGGCTACGATGCCCTGGACGGCCACCATCATGGTCGTGGCGCCGTTCGCCGGCATCGTCGCCGGCCGGGTCGGCTCGCGCCTCCCCGCCGTGGTCGGGCTCGCGGCGCAGGCGGCAGCGCTGCTCTGGCTGGGCCATGCCGCCGGTCTTGCCACTCCTTACTCCACGATCTTGCCGGCCTTCCTGCTGGGTGGGTTCGGCATGGGCCTGGTGTTCGCCCCTCTCTCGGCCGCGGTGATGACCACGGTGGCGGAGAGTCGCGGCGGACAGGCCTCGGGCGCCTACAATGCCCTGCGCGAGTTGGGCGGAGTCTTCGGGGTGGCGATCCTCGGCGCCGTGTTCCAGCACCTCGCGACCACTCCCAGCGCCTTCCTGAACGGCTTCCGCGCGGCACTCTTCGTCGGGGCGGCCCTTCTCGTCGTCGGCGTCGGCGGCGCGCTCCCCTTGCCCAGCAATCTGCGGACGGCGGGGCCGACCCAGGCTCCGGCGATTTCCGCCGCCGAGGCGTAACTGCATCCAGCCGGGCGGGGAGGCGAAGCAGCCTCCCCGCCCGGCTGGACCTTTCGGCGCGACAACAGCCCTATTTCCAGCGAGAGTTCGAGATTCGGGAGCGCCATAATGCTTTGCACCAACCGGGCAGTTGCGCCACGGAGCGCGGGCGTCCCGCCCGCCCCGGCTCTCCAGTACGCCGCTCAGCCGCCGCACTGGTACCGTGCTCCCAGCGGTGGCCACCGGGCGGGCGGGACGCCCGCGCTCCGTGGCGCAACTGCCCGCATTGACGTGGCTGCTCGTATTGCCTACAATCCACCGTGGTTTCGTTGGCATCCGACCTTCCGTTAATGTCGTTGCCTGAAGTTGTTTGCCGATGGGCGGACGGCCAGGTCGCGCCGTATGTCGTGGCCGTCGGGCGCCCAGCGAGTGAGGAGATGCACTTTGTTACACGGAAACGAGCGCGGGGAACACGTTCTGTCACGGCGGGCGCTTCTGGCGTCTTTGGGAACCGCCGGCGCCATGGCGCTCCTTGCCGCCTGCGGCAGCAGTCGTCCGGCGATCACGAGCGGTGCGCCGGCGGTCGGCGCCGCCAGTTCTTCGGCAGCGGCTGGCCAGGCCACACCTGATGCCGCGGCCACGGCGAAGGCGGCGGGCTACGCCACCGCGGTGCCGACGCCGACCGTGGGGCAGATCAAGACCACCGGCGCCAAGGGCACGATTCAGTACTGGCACAACCACAGCGGTATCGAGCTGCCGCCGCTCCAGGCCAACATCCAGGAGTTCAGCAAGAGCACCGACATCGGCATTGAGGCGACCTACGTGCCCGTCCCGCCCGGCACCCAGGCGTCCGAGAAGCTCATCGCCGCCATCGCCGGCGGCACTCCCCCTGACGCGGCTCGCTTTGATCGCTTTATCGTCGGCTCCTTCGCCTTCAAGGGATCGCTCACCGACGTCACGGCCAAGGCCGCCCAGGACGGCATCTCGTCGAAGGACTACTATAACTTTGCCTGGCAAGAGGCCAGTCTCAACGGCAAGCTCTACGCCATCCCCACCAGCACGGACGTGCGCATCCTGTACTGGAACAAGGACCACTTCAAGGACGCCGGCCTCGACACTGAAAAGGCGCCGGCCACCATCCAGGAGCTGGACGACGCCGTCGCCAAGCTGACCAAGAAAGACGGCAACCGCTATGCGCGTATCGGCTTCATCCCCTGGCTGGGCCAGGGCTGGCTCTACACCTACGGCTGGCTCTGGGGCGGTAGCTTCTACGACGACAAGACCGGCCAGGTCACGACCAGCGATCCCAAGATCGTGGATGCCGCCAACTGGTACGGCGGCTACGGCAAGAAGTACGCCATCGGCGACGTCGACGCCTTCCAGGCCAGCTTCGGCAGCAATGCCCAGGACCCCTTCCTGGTAGGGCTGGTCAGCATGGAGGTGAGCACCAACGGCACGGTCAACAACATCAAGCAGTACAAGCCGGACATGAACTACGGCCTCGCCGTGCTGCCCATGGCTCCCAACCAGACGCAGACGTCGACCTGGTCCGGCGGCTGGAGCAATGTCGTACCCAATGGCGTCAAGAACGTCGACACGGCCTGGTCGTTCATCAAGTACATGGGGAGCTCCCAAGGCCAGCTCACATGGGCCAAGAATTCCAAGGGCGCCTTCTTGCCCACGAGCATCGAAGCTGGCAAAGATCCCTTCTTTCCTCAGGCCAACGGCGCTGCCTGGGACCTCGTCCAGAAACTGCTGCCCATCTCGCACTGGCGCCCGGTGATCCCGGAAGGCAACGAGCTGTGGAACGATCTGGCCGATGCCGGTGACCAAATCCGCCACCAAAAGAGTGATGCCAAGACGATCCTGAGCGGCATCGACGGCAAAGTCAACGATCTGCTCAAGAAGGACAACTGGAAGGGCAGCGGGGGCTAGGCCCACTCATGGCCACGGTCACCTCGGTCGGGGCAGGCGCTGCCCAGGGGACGAGGCGCGCGGCGCGCCGACGTCGCCGGTCGTTGGTTGTCGGGCTCGCCTTCTGTCTGCCCTGGATCATCGGCCTGCTCGGTCTGCACCTCGTTCCGGTCGTCCTTTCCCTGTACTACAGCTTCACCGATTACGACATCCTGCAGCCGCCCAAGTGGGTCGGCTTCGACAACTACCTCTCCTTGTTTCGGGACAGCGTGTTCTGGGGGGCTGTCGAGAATACGGTCATCTATGCGCTTATGGCGATTCCGGCCGGGGTTGTCTTCGCCTTCGGCCTGGCCCTCTTGCTCAATACCAAGATTCGCGGGCTGGCGATCTGGCGGACGATCTACTTCTTACCCAATGTCCTACCGACGGTAGCCGTCTCCATAGTCTGGCTCTGGGTATTCAATCCGCTGTACGGGCCGGTCAACTGGTTCCTCGACCTGCTGGGGTTGCCGGGGCCGGGCTGGTTTGCCGATGAGCATTGGGGCAAGCCGGGGCTGGTGCTGCTGTCGCTCTGGAGCGTCGGTCAGACCATGGTGATCTACCTGGCCGGACTGCAGGATGTGCCGCAAGAGCTCTATGACGCTGCCGACGTCGACGGGGCGAGTGTATGGCGAAAGACCTTCAGCGTGACCTTGCCGATGCTCACGCCCGTGATCTTCTTCAATCTGGTGCTCTCCTTGATCGGCGTCTTCTCCTACTTCGACGCGCCGTTTGTCATCACCGATGGTCTCGGCAATCCGGCCCACTCCATGCTGTTCTACGCTATGTATCTCTACCGCAACGCCTTCAACCTGTTCCATATGGGTCTGGCGTCGTCCATGGCCTGGCTCCAATTCCTGATCACGCTGCTCGTGGCGCTGCTGATCTTCGGCACGTCCGGCCGCTGGGTCTATTACGGCGGGGGTGACGAGAAGAAGTGAGGACGAGGTGGGTCAGCTAGCCACTCCCCTCCGGCCCGCCGCGGGCGCCCAGCGACCGCGCTTCTGGCAGGCGAAGTCGTTCCGCCGCCGCATCGGGGAATTAGTGCTCCAGCTCGTGCTGCTGGCGATCGGCGTCAGCTTCGTGCTGCCGCTGTACTGGATGGTGCTGACCTCGGTCAAGCCCGACACCCAGATCTTCGTCTACCCGCCGGTCTGGTGGCCCGCCCGATTTGTCTGGAGCAACTACCCACAGGGCTTGACTTACGTGCCGTTTTTCCTGTATATGCGTAATACCGCCTTTTACGCGGTGCTGGCCGTCATGGGCGCGCTCTTCTCCAACCCGCTGGCCGCCTACAGCTTCAGTCGCATCACCTGGCCGGGTCGCAACGCCTTCTTCATCGTGACCATTGCCACGTTGATGCTGCCCTATACGGTGACGCTGATCCCCGTCTTCGTTATCTATCGCCACCTCGGCTGGGTCAACACCTACCTGCCGTTGGTCGTTCCTACGTTCCTGGGCAGCCCGTTCTACATCTTCCTGCTGCGCCAGTTCATGCTCACCATTCCCAGAGAGCTCAGCGAGGCGGCGCGCATGGACGGCGCCAACGAGCTGGGCATTTACTGGCGGATCATCCTGCCGTTGATCCGGCCGGCGCTGGCCGCCGTGGCCCTGTTCGAGTTCATCCGCGCCTGGAAAGACTTCCTGGGTCCGCTCATCTACTTGAACAGCGACAAGCTGTACGTCGTATCCGTCGGGCTCCAGCAATACAAGCAAGAGTTCACCACGCAGTGGGCCTTCCTCATGGCGGCGTCCAGCACGGCTACCCTTCCCATCATCATCCTGTTCTACCTGACCCAGCGCACCTTCATCCAGGGCATCACGCTGACGGGGATCAAGGGGTAGGCGCTCCGCGCAGGTCGGGCTGCCGGGACGGACCCTCACCCCCGGCCCCTCTCCCGCTCGGCGGGCGAGGGGAGCCGGGCCGCTCCGTCCGGGCCTCTCTCCCGCCTGCGGGAGAGAACGCCCAGAGGGCACCCGAAAGCCGGAGTGAGGGCCCGCCACCAGCCGATGTCGCAAACAGACGCATCCGTGGTTCGGCACACGCGCCGCTCGAGCGTCCGATGGTTGGCGCCCTCGTCGCATTCGCCCTTGACAACCGCGGTTCCGGTGTGTAGCATCGAGAATAGGTAATCCACCGGCTTGCGCGAAACCACCGACGTTTTCGCGTAGGCTGGTTCCAGCGCGTTTCCTTCCTTCGTTCGATTTTTCCACACTGCCCGGTGGGGCTTCACGCTAGGGGAGGACGTATGGCAATAGCTGTTCCCAGGGTTCGCGCGATCTCACCGCGGCGAGGATCGCTCGCCCGCCGTGAGGCGACCGCCTTTTACCTGTTCATCGCTCCATGGATCTTTGGCTTCTTGGTGTTCACGGTCGGCCCGATCATCGCCAGCGCCTACTTCAGCTTCACCGACTACGACATTGCCCACGCGCCCAAGTGGGTCGGCGCCGCCAACTACCAGAAGCTGTTCAGCGACCCGATCTTTTGGAAGTCGATTACCGTAACGGTGCATTACGCGGTGCTCGCCCTGCCGATCGGTCTCGTCGCCTCGATCGGATTGGCCTTGTTGCTCAACCTGAAGCTGCCCGGGCTCTCCGTCTGGCGCACCATCTACTACTTACCCGCGGTTATCTCGGGTGTGGCCGTGGCTCTGCTCTGGCAGTTGATATTCCAGCCCAGTTTCGGGATCCTCAACGTGTTCCTGTACACCACCTTTCATATCATCGGTCCCCAGTGGCAGTACGACTCTACGTGGGTGATCCCGATGTTCGTCATCATGAGCCTTTGGAGTGTGGGCGGCGGCATGCTCATCTACCTCGGCGGACTCCAGGGAATACCGACCCAGCTCTACGAAGCCGCCGAGATCGACGGCGCTGGCGCATGGCGCCGGCTCTGGAGTGTGACGCTGCCGATGCTTTCGCCGGTCATCCTGTTCAACTTGATCCTGGGCATCATCGCCGTGTTCACCTACTTCACCAATGCCTTTGTTATGACCCAGGGCGGACCGAACTATGCCTCCTATTTCTACCTGCTGTCGCTCTACTACAACGCCTTCCAGTTCTTGAAAATGGGGTTGGCCTCGGCGCAAGCCTGGCTCTTCTTCCTCTTCGTCCTCATCTTGACCGTTATCGTGATGAAAACCTCCGGTCGCTGGGTGTACTACGAAGGGGAGCAGAAATGAGCACTGTCGCTCGGCCAACGCTGGACACACGGGGGAAGGCTCGCACCATCAGCACGCTCGCCTGGTGGCGGCGGCGCAGCGTTCGTGGCAATTTCGGACGCGCCGTGGCGACGCTGGTCGTGGCAATTGGCGCCATTGCCGTCCTCTTTCCGGTGGCCTGGATGCTGTCGACATCGCTGAAGACGACTGACGAGACGGCCGCTATCCCCATCATCTGGATCCCCATCCAGGCGCAATGGCAGAACTATCCGGATGCGCTCACGGCTCAACCGTTCGCGCTCTACTTCCGGAATACCGCCATCGTGACGTTTACCTCCCTCGTCGGCACGCTGCTTTCCGCCGCGCTGGTCGGCTATGGCTTCGCGCGTCTGCGGGCGCCGGGGCGTGGCTTTCTTTTTGTCTTGGTCCTCAGCACGCTGATCTTGCCGCCGCAAGTCACGGTGATCCCCCGCTTCATCCTGTTCACCAAGCTGCACTGGGTGAACACGTTCGCGCCGCTCATCGTCCCGGCCTTTTTCGGCGCTGCCTTCAATATCTTCTTGCTGCGACAGTTTTTCATGACTATTCCTCGAGATATGGATGAGGCCGCCATTTTGGATGGGGCCGGTTACTTGCAAATCTGGTGGCGGATCATGCTCCCGCTGTCTCTGCCGGCGTTGGGTATCGTCGCCATCTTCCACTTTATTTTCTCCTGGAATGACTTTTTCGATCCTCTTATTTATCTCAACAGTAACAACGTTTGGACGCTGTCGCTTGGTCTGGCTGGCTTCACCGCCTCCTATGGCGGTAGTGTCTATAACCTCTTGATGGCGGCGACTCTCGTCGCCGTCCTCCCCTGTATCGTGCTGTTCTTCATTGCCCAGCGCTACTTTGTGCAGGGTATCGTCGTGTCCGGCGTGAAGGGCTAGGAAGGGAGGTCGACGGGACGCGGTTTCGCGCGCTCAATTCTACGCGTATTCGCGCTTCTTCAACAGTTCACGTGGCAAAAGGGGATCAGGCGCTTGTGGCCTGACCCGCGTGATAGAGGGGACATCATGACCACTCGACAGAACGATCGACTTACCCGGCGCAGCCTCATGCGGGGTCTCGGCATCGCCGGAATCGGCGTGTTCGGCGCTTCGCTACTGGCCGCCTGCGGCGCCGGCGCCACTGCTACGACTGGAGCCAGCAGCGCGGCATCGAGTGCCGCGTCATCGCAGCCGGCCTCGTCGGCGAGCGCCGCCACGAGCGCCAGCGCGAGCTCCAGCTCCACCGCCTCGTCCGCCGTTCAGGCCGTGACCTCGTCCTCAGCATCGGTCGAGGGCAAGAACCCGACCGGCAAGAAGGGCGAGGTGACCTGGCTCACTCGTACCGGCATCGTCGAGAACGACTGGGAGAAGAAGATCGCTATCCCAGAGTTCCAGAAGGCGAACACCGGCGTGACGATCAACTTGATCGTGGCGCCGTGGGAGCAGTTCGATCCGAAGCTGTTTACCCTGTTCGCCGCCGGCACGCCGGTGGATGTCTGGTCGCACTGGGGCCGCTCCGGCTTTGCCGACTACGTGCATAAGGGCATGGTCGCAGACCTGACACCGCTGATCAGCGCCGACCACTACGACTTGAGCGGCTTCGCGCCCGGCCTGCCCGACATCTACAAGCAGCAGGGCAAGTACTTGGGATTGCCGCTGCTGACTACCTTCGGCATGCCGCTCTTCTACAACAGGGACATGTTCCAGAAGGCCGGCGTCGATCTCCCGCCGGTCGATTGGGATAAGGCGTGGACCTGGGACCAGTACGTTGCCGCCGGGCACAAGCTCACCACGAACTACGGTGCGCCGACCGCGACCTACGGCATGAACATGTCCACCGATCTCCAGTTGCTCGCCCGACTGGGCGGCACTGACCTGTATAACGCCGAGGCGAAGAACACTGGAATCGCCACCTCGACGACGCTCGATTCTCCCGAGGTATTGAACGCGGTTCAAGCGGTGTACGACTTGATGTTCAAAGAGAAGATCATGCCGACGCCGTCCTTGAGCAGTGCGCTCAGCGCGGGCAACCTCGATCCGTTCCGTGGTCAGAAGCTGGGCATGAACCTGGACGGCGGCTGGGACTTCTGGAGCTACAAGCCGCAGATCCACAACTTCAAGTGGTCGGTCGCGGCCGATCCGGTGCTCAAGACCAATACCTGCACGACCTATACCGACCCGTGGATGCTCTCGTCGAAGAGCCTGGACCAGGCGAATTCCTGGAAGTTCATTCAGTACCTGGTGAGCGAGCCGGGACAGACGTCGTACATTACGGCGACAGGGACGCCACCAACTCGGACCAGCTTGATCTCCAAGTGGCTGCAGGACTTCTCGGCCCCAACCGGCATGACGGTGGACGAGCTGAGCACCGTTACCAGCGGCGCCCTAAAGCATGGCCAGGAGAGCTGGAATCACCTGCTGGTCGGCTACGACGAGATCAGCAAGGCCGAAGATCAGGCGATGGGCGATGTCTGGAGCGGCAAGAAGTCGCCGCACGACGGCCTGGCGCAGGCGAAGCAGCAGGTCGACGCCGTCCTGGCGACGATCAAGTAGGAGGCGACGCCCCACCCCCGGCCCCTCCCCAGCAGAGCTGGAGAGGGGAGCACGAGGACGGAGTGGACGGTTCGTTCGTCGGCTTTCGTGGTCTCCCCTCTCCAGCTCTGCTGGGGAGGGGCCGGGGGTGGGGCGTCGCTGCCACCCGACCCGGCCGATATCAATCCCTGCCGGCCGCCCGTACCCGGCTCCCCACCGCCGCGAAGAACCGGCGCAGCTCCGCCTCCGCGTCGCGGCTGTCCGGTACGGTCACCATCACGACCCAGCGGCCGGCGTCGCGCATGGCTTGCCAGGTGCCTCGCGCCTGCGCCAGCAAGAAGCGATCCGTATATTCCCCAACGATGGGTTCATCGTGGCGCAGCGCGACGATGCGGATGCTGACCAGCTCGGGCGGGCCATCGGTTTCGCTCTGCTCCGTGGAGTGATAGTCGCTCGGCCCCGTGCGTAGCTTGACCGGCATGCCCAACGCGCGCCCACCAATCCAAATGCGAGCCTCTTCCAAGGAAGCCAAGACCGCGGCATCGAGCTCGCCGTTGAAGGTGAAGTCCAGATAGCGCAGCCAACCCTGCTTCCGCGCCAGCAGGAGAATTGCCGCCAGTAGGTCTACCGCGGACGAGGAGTCGCCGTTGAATCCCGCCATCACCTGAGCGAGCCCAGGCGCGGCGTGGGCGTGCTCCGCGGTTACCGCACTGGCGTCCAAGGTCACCGCGCCGCTACGGCTGGTGATGTCGCCGCCAAAGTTGATCTCGCCCGGGCCGTCGCGGAGCTCGCGAGCGTACGCCTTGTAGCCTTCGACGCCCGGCTGACCGGCTACCACGATGTCGTGCAGGTAGCCGAAGGCGGCAACCGCCAGCTTCCATGATGCGAACAGGCCGGCCAGCGCGGACAGTCCTCGGGGCAAGTCATCATCCCCATCCACGGGAACCGTCAGAGTCAAGACGGGCTGCCCGGCGCTGCGCAGCGCGGCTGCCTGCGCCGGCGCGACCTCACCCTCGAACCGCGGCTGCACCGCCAGAAAGACGCAGTCGTCGCCGCGGCGGAGGGGGTCGAGGTCCTGATCGTAGAAAATGAGCCAACCCTTGCCGCCCTTGCCCAGGCTCTCCTCCACCAGTTGCTCGACCCAGGGACCCAGGCCGCGCCAGGCGGACGGCAATATGAGGACGAGCTTGTTGCGCCTTCGCTCCATGGCTTCGCTCGCCATGTACGCCCCGAGGCGGATAAACGGGTCGGTGAGGGTGCGGGCACGGCGCGCCTCAGCATCTTCCTGATGGGACACGCCGTAGCGCTCCTGGCAGCGTTGCAGCAGGCGCCCCAGGGCCTCCTTCGCGGCGGCCCCACCGCTGCGCTGGCGAGCGGCGAGGGCTAGGGCGATCGGGCGCAGGAAGACCCTCGTGGCCGGCGCGCTCATGCGGCCGGGGGTGTGGCTCTGGCCGTCGAGCTGGATCGGCGTCATTCGCGCCCCGCGTTCCTTGGCGAAGCGATCGAGATATGAGCCCGGCAGCGTCATGACCTGGACGTGCTGCTCCGGCTTGCTGATCTGAAACTCGCGCAGCAGGCCGTCGAACCAGGTGAGGTGGGTGATCGGCTCCTCGCTGGTCATGCCCATGCTGACGCCCGTGATCATCGTCGTGTCCAACAGTCTGCAGATGGCCTGACGCAGCCCGGCGCTGTCGCCCAGTGCCGTCCGCACGTCGATGCGCTCTTTCGCCGCCATCTCCAGGAGCACTCGATTGAGCGAAGCTGGGTCAGTGCTGTCGAGTGGATGAATGCTCAACTCCGGCAGATCGAGGTAGCCGAATCGCTTCAGGCAGTACACGGTCTGCACCGATCCGCCCATGCCGGACCAGATCACGCGGCGCATGCCGGCGTCCAGAATGGCGACCGCTTCGTCCACCAGGCCGGCGATCCATTCTGGGCGCCCTATCGCCTGTTCGACGCCGTCGACCCAGTCCAGCTTGACGTCGCCGCCTTCGTCGGCGAGCGCGCGCATCCGGCCGCCGCGGCCCAATAACTGTCCGAGCAGGTCTTCATCGGCCAAGCGTCGCACCAGCGCATCGGCGCCGGGGGCATCAGCGCCCTCCAGGGTGCATTGCGCGGGATGCTCATTGTCCGTCATGGATTCTTCCTCCAGCGCCATTGGGCGGGGGCCCACCGGTCCGCCGAGTGTAGCACGGACCGCGGCATAAAGAGGTTGCGCCGCAGGCTTTTTAGCAAGCTATCGCCGAGAGCGGAGTGCGACGGAGCGCGGGCGTCCCGCCCGCCCCAGATGCGGCATGTGCGATGCGTCCTCCCATTGTGGGACGCCATTGGGGGCGGTGGCAACCGGGCGGGCGGGACGCCCGCGCTCCGTCGCACACCACCAGGTCGATGCAATACGGTGTGGCATACCCCGGCCAAAGATGCCGTCTGGCGGTCTGATAACCTTGTTAGTATGATGCGTCGTTTGAACGTCGTCGCGTTGCTCACGTTGGCGCTCCTGGCCGCCTGCGGCGGCGGGAGCGTAGTTTCGTCGCCCGTGGCCAGCCCAGCGGCGACTGGCGCCTCTTCGGCGTCATCGCCCGCGGCGAGCACGCCGGCTGCAGTCACGGCCAGTGTCGCAACAGCCGGCCCCGTCGTCACGCCGACTGCTGTCCTTCCCACGACGACGCCGGCCCCAGCAGCAAAGGCGACCCAACCACCTGCAGCTGATCCGCCGGCCACCGCGACGCCAGTTGACTATCGCTGGCAATCCGGCCGCGTGCCGGCGGGCTTCCCGACACCGAACACCGCTAGCGAGCGCCTGGCAATCGGTGGGCCGCCGCGTGATCCGGGCTCGTTGGCGTGGGCGCGCCCCGGTCCATATATCGCTCCCCAGTGGACGGACTTCGAGCTCAATAGCTTCGCCCGCAACCAGCGACTAGCGACGACGTACTATTTCTACTGGGACGACTACACCAACCGACCACCCACCGCCCGCTCACCGGGCAGCCAGTTCGACAGTCCGCCGGACCCGGCCCACTACAGCTTCCTGCTGCCGCAGACCCACCTGCGCCAGTTCCAAGACATGGCCGATGCGGGCTTGGATTTCGTATTACCGGTCTATTGGGGCGAGCCCGGTCACCCCGGACGCACGACTGCCGAAACGGCCCCACACTACTGGAGCACGGAGGGCATTCCACCGATGGTGGAAGCGCTCGATCAGCTCCATGCCCAGGGCGGCCCGGCGCTGCAGATCGGCATGTTCTACGACACGACTATTCTGGCCAACGCCGACCTGACCACCCCAAACGGCAAAGAGTACTTCTACGTGAACGTGCGCGACTACTTCTCGCGTATTCCACCCAAGTACTGGGCCGCCATCGACGGGAAGCCCATCGTCTGGCTGTACGACACCGCCTGGGTGTCACGGTTCGATCAGTCGAGCATCGACTACCTATCGAATCGTTTCGCTCAGGACTTTGGCGGACTGCGCCCTTATATCGTGCTGGAAGATCAGTGGCAGCACGGTAAGGGCGTGCTGCCACCTCAAACGCTGCACGCCGATGGCCTGTACGTCTGGGGCGCCGGGGTCAGTGGCTACAACGCCGATTCCAGGTTCACTGTGGCGGAGGTCGGGCCTGGCTTCAGAAACACGGGCTATTGCAAGGGCGGGCCGGCGCAGAACTGCTTCGACATTAGCCGGCAAGGCGGCGCGTTCTACCAGCGCCAGTTGCAGCAAGCGGTCGCCAGCCGGCACAACATCCTGGCCGTAGAGACCTGGAACGAGTTCAGCGAGGGGACCGACGTGTCCGAGACCGTGCAGTACGGTCGCCAGTACATTGACCTGACCCGGCGGTACGCCGATCTGTTCAAGGGAGTGAAAGGCTGAGGGGACCCCTATCACCCCGTCGCCCGCCACCCCGGCGGCAAGAACGCGTTGAGGCGGTGTTCGGCGTAGGCGTCGAGCAAGGAATGGAACAGCACGCCAAGGAAGACCGGGCGCAGCGTGCGCCAGCGCAGCGCCAGCAGCCCCAGCACGGCCACCGTGTAGGGACCGTGGAGTGGCCGAGCGTCATGCCACCAGCCTTTGTCGTGCTTGATCTCGCCGTTGCGCAGGCCGATGAAGTAGCGGTAGGCGCGCACGGGACTCAGGTCACGCTTGTTCAGCGCATACCACACGTAGTGGTCCGAGTCGAAGAGCACGCTGGACGCCCACAGCGTGATGCTGCGGCCCCGTAGCAGCGGCGCCAGCGCGAGAGCTGCTGCCGCTCCCCACGCGGCGTGTTGCTTTGGTAACACGGAGCTAAGTGTAGCGCACCGAACAGCTATCGATCAGACAGTCGCCGGCGCCACGCGGCCGAAGCGCCGCTGTCGCCCCGCGTAGACGGCGAGGGCCTGGCGCAGATCGGATTCGCCAAAGTCCGGCCAGAACTTGTCCGTGGCATAGTACTCGGCGTAGGCCGCCTGCCAGAGTAGAAAGTTGGAGAGCCGCACCTCACCGGCGGTGCGGATCATCAGGTCAGGGTCCGGCAGTCCGGCGGTATAGAGCTGGCCTGCCAATTGCTGTTCGGTCACCTGCGTCAGGTCGGCGCCGCTGGCGGCGAGCCGGCGTACGGCGTCGATCACCTCGGCGCGGCCGCCGTAGTTGAGGGCGACGTTGAGCTGCAAGCGCTGGTTGCTCCGCGTGCGCACCTCCGCGTCGCGGATTCGCGCAACCAGATCAGGCGGCAAGCGGTCAGAGCGGCCGAGATGGCGAATCCGGACGCCGGCCGCGTCCAGCCTGTCCAGATAGCGGACGAAGGAGTCGGCGAGGAGACGCATCAGCCCTCGGACTTCATCGGCAGGACGTGACCAGTTCTCGGTCGAGAACGCGTAGACAGTCAGCATTGGCACGCCGATCCGGCCGCAGGCGTCGACGATCCGGTGCAATGCCTCGACCCCGGCCCGGTGGCCGATCAAGCGAGGGAGGTGACGGGCACGTGCCCAGCGGCCGTTCCCATCCATAATCAGAGCGATGTGCTGAGGCAGTGCTGCCGGCAACGGCAGCACCGATGCTGTGTCAATCTCCTCCAAGACTGCTGCGCTCAAGGCAAGCGTTCCCTTCTTGGTACACTTAACGTAATCTCTGTTGACGTATGACGCGCCGATGATGGTCAGTGGTCCGCGATGCTAACGATGTCCCTCACTGCATTCGAGTCGAGGCAGTCCTCGAGGACTGCCATTATCCCACTGACCAGTATGTACGCGACCACCGACGGAAAAGTTGCATACGGTGGCGGCGCATATATACGACCAGGCAAGAAGGTTGTACGATGACAGAGAACGGGCGCCGCATTGCGCGGTGACAGGGAGGTGCTGCTGTGAGCACGGCGGGCGAACCATCGCAAGGCCAGGAAGGCACGTGGCTGCAAGGGCACGACATTCTGCCGTCAAACATCCCCGGCGCGAAGGCGGCCGAAACACTGTTGCAGAACCAACCGGTAGCCGTCGTCGAGCCGCCGAAACGCCGTCGCCGGCGCTGGTCGGTCATTGTCGGCCTTCCAGTTGTCGCCATCTTGTTTCTCGCTATTGGGCTGGTCGCGGGACACTACTTTCTTGCCTCACCGGCGCAACTGTCCGCCAGCGGCGGTGGTCAGGTCCACACCATGACGAACGTGGGTGGCGATCCGCTGGTCAGCGCGGCCGTAGACGCATCGCCGCAGATCCCAATCGCACCGGTACACTTCCTCGAAGCACAGGCGAAGGGTGACGGCCAGGCGATGTGGAATCTCCTTTCGCCCGCGGCGCAGGCCCAGCTTAGCAGCCAGGGTGGGAGTGCTGATGCGCTCACGAAGGGGCTCCAGGGCGGACCGCTCCCCACCGTCAAGCAAATCACCTTTGCCGGCGGTTCTCAGATGAGCGACGGGCGATGGGCGACGATCTATATCCTTACCGCCGATTTGAATGGGCAGATCCGCCAGGTTCCCTACTACTTCACCGTCAATACCGACGGCAAGATCGACGAGTTTCACTGATTGCAGGTCCGTTGCTCTGGCGCCGCGCTGCCTGTCAGTCCGGCCAGTACTGTCCGGTCGCCGTGAGCAGGCGCCGCTATACTCGTTCCACGCGGAGCGACCGGAGGACGTGAGCATGGAAGGGACAGTCGCCGCCGAGATCGCGGCGCTGCGCCAGCAGATCGACGAACACAACTACCGCTACCACGTCCTCGACAGCCCGATCATCGCCGATGCCGAGTACGACCAGCTCTTTCGCCGCTTGGCAGCGCTGGAGGCGGCGCACCCGGATCTGGTGAGCACGGATTCGCCGACGCAGCGGGTCGGCGCCCCTGCCTCGGGTGACTTTCCCAAGGTGATCCACTCCGTGCCCATGCTCAGCCTGTCGAACGCGTTTAGCGAGCAGCAGGTCCGGGAGTGGGAGCGGCGCGTGGAGCGCATTGTCGGCGACGGCACGCTGGAATACACGGTCGAGCCGAAGATCGACGGGCTGGCGGTCACGCTCATCTACGAGCACGGTCGTCTGACGCGAGGCGCGACGCGAGGCGACGGCTTGGTTGGTGAAGACGTCACCGCCAACCTGCGCACGATCAAGGCCGTGCCGCTGCGCCTACTCGGCGATCCGCCCCCCCTGCTGGAGGTGCGCGGCGAAGCCTACATGCTCAAGCGCGACTTCGAGCGCTTGAACGAGCGGCGGGGGGCGGCGGGCGAGTCGCTGTTCGCCAACCCGCGCAACGCGGCGGCCGGGTCCCTGCGCCAGCTCGACCCCGCCATGACCGCCTCCCGACCGCTCAGCATCTTCATCTACGCGCTGGGGGCGGTCGAAGGCGTGACCTTTGAGTCGCACTCCGAGGCGCTGGACTACCTTCGAACGAGCGGCCTGCCAATCGTGCCTGGACTCCGGCTTTGCCATGGCGTCGACGAAGCCTGGGCGGCCTGTCAGGCCTGGGAGACGCGGCGAGAGTCGCTCACCCACGAGATCGACGGCGCCGTCATCAAGGTGAATCGCTACGCGCTCCAGCAGGAGCTGGGGTTCGTTGGACGCGATCCCCGCTGGGCGATCGCCTATAAGTTTCCGGCCATCCAGGCGACTACGCGTGTCGAGGCCATTGAGGTCACCGTCGGTCGCACCGGATCGATCAACCCTACCGCTCGGCTGGAACCGGTGAACGTCGGCGGCGTCACCGTCTCACGGGCAACGTTACATAATCAGAACGAGATCGAGCGCAAGGATGTCCGTATCGGCGATGTCGTGATTATCCAGCGCGCCGGTGACGTCATCCCGGAGATCGTCAAAGTCGTGCTGGAGCGACGGCCCGACCCGCCTCCCGACCCCTACCGCCTGCCGGGGCGCTGTCCGAGTTGCGACTCGGCGATCGTCCGGGAGGAGGGCGAGGCGCTGGCCTACTGTGTCGCGGCCGATTGCCCGGCCCAGCGCGAGGAGCGCATCATCCACTTCGCTTCTCGCGGCGCCATGGACATCGAGGGCCTGGGAGAACGGCTGGCGCAGGTCCTGGCCCGGCGGGGGCTCGTCCGTGACGTTGCCGACATCTACTCGCTGCAGAAGGAGCAGTTGCTGGAGGTCGACCGGCTGGCTGACAAGAGCGCCGATAACCTGCTGCGCGCCATCGTCGCCAGCAAGCAACGGCCGCTCGACCGCTTGCTGGTCGGTCTCAGCATTCGGCATCTCGGCAGCAAGAGCGCCGAGGGCCTGGCGTCCGCCTTTCGATCACTTCCGGCCGTAGCGTCTGCATCCACCGATGACATCGCCGCTCGCGCCGGCCTCGGCCCGGTCGTCGCCAAGAGCGTGGTCGACTTCTTCGCTCAGCCGCACAACCATGCGCTCCTGGCTCGGCTGCAGGCGGCCGGGTTGACCCCCAACGCGGCCAACGGCGGCGACCTGCCGCTGGATGGCCAGGAGTATGTGCTCACCGGCCGGCTCAGTTCGCTGACGCGCGGTCAAGCGGAGGAGCGGCTGAAGCGGCTGGGCGCCCGCATCGGCAGCGCAGTAACGCGAAAGACGACTGGGGTTGTTGCTGGTGATGATCCGGGCAGCAAGCTCGCCAAGGCGCAGAAGCTCGGCGTGCGTGTGTTCAACGAGGAGGATCTGCTGAGCCTCTTGGATGGCAAGGCCGGGCCTGAGGGGCCGTGAGTTGTGGCCGGGGGTGAGGGTCGCGTCAGCGCATTCGCGGCGGGTGATCCTTCTTGTCCTCGACGGCGTCGGCATTGGCGCCTTGCCGGACGCCGCTGACTACGGCGACGCCGGCAGTAACTCCATCGCCAATACGGCACGCGCGGTTGGCGGACTGCGCTTGCCGGAAATGGGCAGGCTGGGCCTGGGCAATGTCGCCGAGATCGCCGGCGTGCCCGCGATCATGCATGCCGAAGGGGCTTTTGGCAAGATGGCCGAGCTATCCCGCGGCAAGGACACTGTGGTTGGTCACTGGGAGCTGGCCGGCATCTACTCGCCACGACCGCAGCCGGCCTATCCAAACGGCTTTCCTCCCGAGGTAATCCGGGCGTTCGCGTCGCAGATCGGTCGCGATATCCTCGGAAACTGCGTCGCCTCCGGCACCGAGATCATTAAGGAGCTTGGCGCGGAGCATCTGCGCACCGGCAGGCCTATCGTCTACACGTCGGCGGACTCAGTGTTGCAGATCGCGGCACACACCGAGGTCGTGCCGCTGGCTCTGTTGTACCGTTGGTGCGCCGTGGCGCGGGCGCTGCTGACAGGGAACCACGCCGTGGGGCGCGTGATTGCTCGGCCGTTCACGGGACCGCCCGGCGCTTTTGTCCGCACGGCCGACCGCCGCGACTGGGCATTGCTCCCGCCTGGTCCCACGCTGCTCGACCGGGTCAGGTCCGCCGGTCTGGAAGTGGCGGCCATTGGTAAGATCGAGGACATCTTTTCGGGCCAGGGCGTCACCAGCTCCCGGCACGCCCACACCAACAGGGAGGCCGTCGACGCTACCCTGGGGTATCTGCGCACCGTCGAGGCTGGGCTGCTATTCGCCAACTTGATCGAGTGCGACATGATCTACGGGCATCGCAACGATCCTCCTGGCTATGCCGGCGCCCTGGAGCGCTTCGACCAGCGCCTGCCCGAGCTGCGAGTGGCAATGCGGCCTGACGACGTATTGCTGATCGTTGGCGACCACGGGGTCGACCCGACCTCACCCGGGACCGATCACACCCGCGAGTACGTGCCGCTGCTGGTTGCCGGCGAGCGCATTCGTCCGAACACCAACCTGGGCACGCGCGACACCTTCGCCGACGCCGGCCAGACGGCGGCGGATCTGCTCGGCGTGGAACCGCTAGAGTTGGGGACGAGCTTCGCGGGAGAGCTTCTGGACTAGGGCCGCGCCGATCGCGCCGCCGGTGTGTAGCCTCGCGGTCTGTCAAGGAAGGTTTGGCGTGTTAGTTAGTAGGGGCGAGGCAAGCCTCGCCCAGCGGGCGCCCCAAGGGGTGCCCCTACATCCGTCCGCCAAATGTCGCATGCCAGACTACTAGCGCAAAAGTCCTGGTCGTGTTGCCGACTGCGCGGCCGGGCGGCTCGCTGGCCGCTACCTGTTTTTGGTTCGGCCCCCGCCAGGCAGGCTCCTGGCGGGAGGACCGGTGAAGGAGTGTTCATCATGCCGGCGGGACCCCGCGCATTGGGCGGTATACTCGGTTGACGTGAACGAGAACGTTGCTGCCGTGCCGGATGAGCCCATCCACGACCACTGTGGCGTCGTCGGCATCTTCGATCCGAGCGGTCAACTCGACGTACCGCAATATCTGGTCATTGCCATGTCGGCGCTGCAGCACCGAGGTCAGGAGAGCGCAGGAGTCGCGCTGCTCCAGGCAGACGGTGAGATTCACAGCCAGACCGGCATGGGTCGCGTGCGCGACATCTTTCAGGGCGGAACCGAACATCTCCCCCGTACCTACTGCGGCATTGGGCACGTTCGCTACTCGACCACCGGCTCGAGCTGCGTCGAGAACGCCGCGCCCTTCGTCCTCCGCCCTCAGCGCAAGCTCTTTTTCGATCCCGTGGCGATCGCCCACAACGGCAACGTGGTCAACTCCGGGGAGCTGCGTGCTGAGATCACGGACATCGAGTTCCAATCGGACACCGACAGCGAGGTGATCGCGGCGATGCTGCTGCGGGCGCCGGGCGAGGCCTTTGCCGCACGTCTGCGCCACGTCGCTCACCGCCTGAAGGGCGCCTACAGCCTCGTCCTGCTCTCCGAGGGCAAGCTCTATGGGCTACGCGATCCCTTCGGCATGCGGCCGTTGGCCCTCGGCCGCATTGGTGATGGTTGGATCCTGGCCTCGGAGACGTGCGCCTTCGACCGCGTCGGCGCAACCTTCGAGCGAGAGCTCAAGCCGGGTGAGCTCGTCACAATCGACGAGCGCGGCATCCATTCACAGATCTTCTTGCAGCGCCATCGACAGGCGCTTTGCGTGTTCGAGTACATCTACTTCAGCGATGCCACCAGCATCCTGGATGGGCGCGACGTCTATGGCGTCCGTGAGGAGCTAGGCCGCCAACTGGCGGTGGAGCACCCGGCGGCCGCCGATCTCGTGGTACCGGTGCCGCTCACCAGTAACCCTATGGCGCTCGGCTATGCGGAGGTCAGCGGCCTACCCTATGCGGAGCCGATCATCACGAGCCGCTACGCCGACCGATCCTTTATCAAACCCGATCAACGCCTGCGCCGCCTGGAGATCGACCTGAAGTTCAACATCGTCCAGAGCAAAGTGGAAGGCAAGCGGCTGGTGGTCGTGGAAGACTCTCTCGTGCGCGGCAACACGCTCCAGATCCTCATCAAGGCACTTCGACGCAAAGGCGCGCGGGAACTCCACGTGCGCGTCGGCTCGCCGCCGTTGCGGCATCCCTGCTATTTTGGCATCGACATCCCAACGGAGGACGAATTGATCGCCAGTCACAGCTCCGTGGAGCAAGTGGCGCAGTACTTGGGCGCGGATAGTCTGGGGTACATCAGTCTGGCCGGCCTGGCGCGCGCTGTCGGCGCGCGCGGAGATACTGACGAAGTGGAGGCCCATCTCCACCGCGGCTTCTGTTACGGCTGCCTGGTCCGGCGGGGGTATCCGTTCCAGCCGAAGCCCGACGCGGAGCGCCTGCCCGCGGCCGTCGGGTGAGTCGCCGGGGGACCTCACCCCAACCCTCTCCTGCGAGGAGAGGGCTTGGCTGGTTGCGTCAGCGATCGTCTGTCGCACGCGACATCCCCAACCGGTGAGAGTGTTCAGTTCCAACAGCCGGCCTCCCCCGTCCGAAAGCCCTCTCCTCGCAGGAGAGGGTTGGGTGAGGTCCCCCGGCCTTCCGCCGCCACCGCAAACTCGCTATGCTCTCCAGGTACCACCGGCAACGTGGGAAACAGGAATCGCAGGTATGGAAAGTCCGCATGAGCTGGAGGCCGCGCTGGCCGGTGATCTGCTCACATCTGACGTGGCGATGACTCATCTCACGGCCCTGGCTGATCGATTCCAAGGGAGGGCGGCTGGTTCGCCCGACGAGGCGGCCGCCGCCACCTATTTGGTTGAGACGTTGCTCAGCCTCCTGGGGACCGCTCCGGTGGCTCAGCCGTTTCGCTACCAGGGCTGGCAGCGTGGCCAGGGACACCTCAGCGTAGTGTCGCCTCTTGCTCGCGCGCTGCCGTCGGTGTCGCTGCCCGGTAGCCCGTCCCGCGAGCTCGAGGCAGAGATGGTGAGCGTCGGTTCAGGCGAGGAAGAGGACGTTCGATCGGCCGAGGCCGCAGTCAGAGGTCGGATTGCCCTTTGCGGCGCCGAGTCTCCGCGCGTGGACGGACGGCGTCCGTCGCACCGTCGCGCCAAGTATCTGCGAACCGTGGAGGCAGACGCGGTGGGATTCCTCTACGCCGGGCGCAATCCCGGCATGTTGGCGGTCACCGGCGGCCTCGCGGCCACGGAGACGGCGCCCATTCCCGGGTTTGGAATCGCGTCCGAGGTTGCTGCCTACCTGGAGCGTCTGCTCGCCCTTGGGCCGGTGACACTGCGCATGACCACACAGCACGGCCACGAGGTCGTGACCAGCTCCAACGTCATAGCGGAGGTTCCCGGTCGAACGGAAGAAACCATCCTTGTCGGCGCCCATTACGACGGTCACGACTCGGCCCAGGCGGCCATCGACAACGGGACCGGAGCGGCAGTGCTCCTGGAGCTGGCGAGGGCGCTGTCGCGCTGGCATGGGCGATTGCGGCGCACCGTTCGCTTCTGCTTTTGGGCCGCCGAGGAGGCTGGCCTGCTCGGTTCCTGGCGCTACGCGCGGTCTGCCGGCGCCGGCCTCCGGCATGTCGGCTGGGTCTTGAACCTGGATTCCGTCGCCAATGGCCAGCCCGGTGCGTTGCGCCTGCGCGTTTGGCCCGATGCCGCCTACGCTGCGCTCCAGCCAGTTCTCCACTCCGGATCGTTGCCGGTCGAGGTGGTCCCAGGGCTGACCTCGGACTCGGATCATTTCCCGTTTGCCGCCGCGGGAATACCCGTGGCCAGCGCCGGCGCCGCCGCTTCGCCCCATGGTCTTGTCGGTCGGGGCTGGGGGCACACCGTAGGTGACACCTTGGATAAGGTGAGCGCCCCTGCACTGGCCCTTGCCGCCGCGACGGCTGCACGTATCGTCGTGCGGCTGTCCGAGCAAGCGCCAATCCCGCCGCGCCTTCGTGGCGAGGCGCTTCGCGCAGCGCTGGAAGCGGCGGATTGCCTGAAGGCGTCGCGCCGATGGGAAGAGTTTCGGTTCCTCCAATGAGTCGTTTTCAAGTTGTGGTGACGGATTCCGACCATCCCACGCATAGGTACGAGGAGCGCGTGCTCGGCGCCATCGGGGCGGCGTTGCGCATCGAGCAGTGTCGCACGGAGGAATGCGTTCGGGATCGCTGCGGCGACGCCGACGCCCTGCTGGTGCAGTATGCGCCAGTGGGAGCCGTCGCCATCGCCGGCTTGCCGCGCTGTCGCGTCGTGGTGCGCTACGGCGTTGGCTACGACAGCCTGGACGTACCTGCGTTGGCCCAAGCCGGCGTGTGGGCCTGTAACGTCCCTGACTACGGCACCGAGGAAGTATCTACGCAGGCTCTGGCGCTGGTGCTCGCGTTGAACCGCAAGCTGACCAGGTTGCACGAAGCAACCAGCTCCGGCCGGTGGGATCTGACCGATGCGCGCCCCATTCATCGCCTTTGGGGGCAGACACTTGGCCTGGTCGGCTTCGGGCGCAACGGGCGCGCTGTGGCAGGCAAGGCGTCTGCTTTTGGGCTGCGCCTCCTCGCCTATGATCCGTTGCTGCCGGCGGAGCAGATTGCTACCGCCGGCGCACAGCCGGCGTCGTTTGCCGAGATCCTCGAGTCAAGCGACATTGTGTCCTTACACCTGCCGCTCACCCCGGCGACGCGTCACCTCATCAATGCCGAGGCGCTGGCGCACATGAGACCGTCGGCACTGCTGATCAACACCTCGCGCGGCGGACTCGTCGATGAAACCGCGCTGTGGGCTGCCCTGGCAACCGGCAGGCTGGCCGGCGCCGGCTTAGATGTCTTGGAACAGGAGCCGCCACCGATCGACCACCCCCTCCTGCATACCGATAACTGCATCGTGCTCCCGCACACCGCCTGGTACTCCGAAGAGTCATTCGCCGATCTCAAGACCAAGGCGGCAGAGGAAGTCGCACGCGTGCTGACCGGCCAGCCCCCGCGCCACCCGCTCGGGCGAGGGGGCGAGGGGGCGAGGGGGCGATGAGGCGTGGGGGCGACCGGAGATTGCGGATTTGGTGGCTGGACTGCGTCGCCCCCTCATCTTGGCCTACCGGGCGTCCCATCTCCAGTTCGCCCCTGCGCCCACTCGCCTCATCGCCCCCTCGCCCCCTCTGCCCGGTTTGACGCGCTCAGCACACGCCACGTAGGATGTACGATTAGGCGCATTGCGTGAAGGAACGTAACAATGGTGGTGTCTCGTCAGCGGGCGACGGGATCCACGCGTCGCTCTCGTCGCCCGCGTACCCTCAATATGCCGCTCATCCCGATGGGGCAGGCGGTTGTCTTTCCGCATATGGATCTGACGATCCAGGTGACATCGCCGCGTTCCCTGCGGGCGCTCGACGCCGCGATACGGGAGAAGCAGCAGATCGTGCTCGCGGCGCGACGGGTCGACGATGAAGACGGCGAAGGGACCGACAATCTGGTGGGGGTCGGTTGTGTCGCTTCCGTTCAGGAGGTGCAATCGGTTGCCACCGGTGGGCAGCGCGTCACGATCCACGGTCTGCATCGGGTCCAGCTCGGCTCGGTCACCCAGAGTGAGCCATACTTCCGCCTCGACGCAACCGACCTGCTGGATAAGGCCGGCGATGCTGTCGAAACCGAGTCGCTGATGGCCCATGTCGTTGCCCAGATCGATACGTACGTCAGCCTGGTGCCGGGTATTCCCAACGAGGTTTCCAATTTTGTTCGTGGCATCGACGATCCCAGCCGCCTTGCCGATATGAGCGCCTACTCCCCGGACTACACCTTCGAGGAGCGGCAGGAGCTGCTGGAGACGCCTGGGGTTGTCGAACGGCTGCGCAAGGTCAGCACGATCATGCTGCGGCTCATCGAGGTCGCCGCCATCCGGCTGCGGGTTCAAGAGGAAGTCCACGCCGGCGTGGAAAGGAGCCAGCGCGACTTCTTCCTCCGTGAGCAGATCAAAGTGCTGCGCAAAGAGCTCGGGGAGAGCGACCCGGAAACGGCGGTTGCCGAAGAGCTACGCGCCAAAATCGAGCAAGGGCAGATGCCCGACGAGGTGAAGGCGAAGGCGCTGCACGAAGTCGAGCGCCTGCAGCTGCAAGGGCCGCACTCGCCCGAGTCGGGAATGATCCGCGCGTACCTGGATTGGCTGGTCGAGCTTCCCTGGGGCGTCTCCACGGAGGACTCGCTGGATCTGGACCGAGCCGCCGAGGTGCTGGACGAAGACCACCACGGTCTGGAGAAGGTCAAGGAGCGCATACTGGAGTACATCGCCGTGCGCAAACTGGCGGGCGACAGGATGCGCAGTCCCATCCTGTGCTTCGTCGGCCCGCCGGGCGTCGGTAAGACCAGCTTGGGCCGCTCCATCGCCCGCGCGCTCGGTCGCAAGTGCGTGCGCATCTCACTCGGCGGCGTACGGGATGAGGCGGAGATTCGCGGCCATCGCCGTACCTACGTGGGCGCCCTCCCCGGGCGCATCCTGCGCGGCATGCGCGACGCCAAGAGCAGCAACCCGATCTTCATCTTGGACGAGATCGACAAGGTAGGCGCGGACTTTCGGGGCGATCCTTCGTCGGCGCTGTTGGAAGTGCTCGATCCCGAGCAGAATCACACCTTCAGCGACCACTACCTCGAAGTGCCGTTCGACCTGTCGCGGACGATCTTCGTTACCACGGCGAACCTGCTCGATCCGATTCCACCGGCCCTTCAGGATCGCATGGAAGTCATCGAGTTGGCGGGGTACACGGACGAGGAGAAGGTGCAAATCGCGCAAGGATTCCTCTTCCCCAAACAGCGCGACGCGCACGGTCTGGAAGAGAGCCAGCTCAGCATTGACGATGCGGCCCTGCATTCGCTGGTCCACGATTACACGCGCGAAGCGGGGGTGCGCAATTTGGAACGGGAGATCGCCAGCTTGTGCCGCAAAGTCGCGCGGAAGGTGGCGGCGAGCGCCTCCGGCGACACCTTTCGGGTCCGTATCATGCCGGCTGATTTGCCCAGCTACCTGGGTCCGCGCCGATTCGCCCACGGGCTCGCCGAAGAGCGCGATGAGATCGGTGTCGCCACCGGCGTCGCGGTCACTCAGGCCGGGGGGGATGTAATGGCTGTGGAAGTCAGCTTGATGCCCGGCACCGGCCAGCTCACGCTCACCGGCCAGCTGGGCAAGGTTATGCAGGAGTCGGCTCAGGCCGCGGTCAGCTATGCCCGTGCCCGCGGAGGCGAGTGGTGTCTCGCCGACAAGTATTTCGAGGAGCACAACATCCACATCCACGTGCCGGCCGGGGCGGTGCCGAAAGATGGCCCGTCAGCCGGGGTGGCCATGGCCACCGCGCTCATCTCGGCTTTGACCAGCAGGCCGACCCGCCGCGACGTGGCGATGACTGGAGAGATCACGTTGCGCGGGAAGGTGCTTCCCATCGGCGGTCTCAAGGAGAAGGCACTGGCGGCGCATCGGGCGGGGATTACCACTTTCTTGCTCCCACGCGACAACGAAAAGGATCTCGTCGATGTACCGGATAAGGTCAGGCAGCAGCTCTCGCTGATGGCCGTGGAGCACGTGGACGACGTGCTGAGAGTCGCGCTGGCACCGCAGTAGAAGACGGGGCGGCACGCAGCGTATACTGATTCGACAGTGGGGCGATCCGCAAAGGTTCAAGGTGGGCGCATGCCAACACCAAAGTATGAGCGGGAGATCCGCTCCCTCCTCGACAAGCTGCCGAACTTTCTCCCCGACACCTCGCCATCAGCCCCATCTGCTCCGCGTCGCCAGCCTTCACCGCCCCGGGCGAGCGTGCCGTCGCCACCGCGCTCCTGGTTGCTGCGCGACGCCTATGCCATGGTTGCGCTTCTCGTCGTCTTGGCTCGGTTCGGGCAGCCCGTGCTGGGCAGCGCCGGCGCGCATCTCCTCGGTTGGGTGGCAGTCGTCGTGTTGGTCCTGGCCCTATCATCGTCCATCGTTCGGTTTTTCGTTCGACCGACCCCTCCGGATATCTGGCGCGGCAATGTGATAACCTACCATCCGAGGTCGGGGGCGCCCGCGTTTCCGTTCTGGCTGCGCCGGTGGCTAAACGGTCGGGGGCCGCGCCGGAGGTAGGACGGCAGAGCGGCTGCGCTGGCGGTGGGTACGGGAGGGCCGGAGATGAAGCTGGTTACGGTCGTCACCCAACAGGATGACGCCGCTCAGCTCACCGAGGCGTTGCGCCAGGCGGACTACCGATCCACCCGTGTGGATACCGCGGGCGGCTTCCTCCGCCGCGGAAATGCAACCCTCTTCATCGGTGTCGAGGCGGAGCATGTTGACGACGTGGTACGCATTGTCGAAGAGACGTGCCATTCGCGGACGGTCGCGGTCGCGCCGGAGCGATCCGGTCGCGACGTCCGCACCGCGGCGGCAACGATCTTTGTGTTGAACGTGGCGCGGTTCGAGCGGCTATAGTCAGCGGGGCACTAGGAAAGCGGGCAGACAGTGGAGCCGACGAAGGTAATCCACCTCAGCGAATCCGATTGCTGGGCAGTCGATTACTTAGTTCGGCATACCTGGAAGGACGACGAAGGTCCAGGGACGGTGGGCAAAGGGCTATTGCTCAAGGTCTTCAGCATGCTCAAGGAGTTCGAAGCCGGTTGCAAGTCGCCGACATTACCGTTGGCGCTGACAGAGCGAGAGTGCTGGTGCATCGACTTCAATATCCGGCACGACCTGAACATGGGCCACGAGCCGGTGGGCAAGCGCCTGTTGCTGCAGGTCTTCGGACTCGTTCTGGAGTTCAACAACGAGCGCACTACCGAACGTGAGCTCCGCCACACCGCTTTGTGGCCGCCGCGCCCCGCGAACCAGAGTGACCAGACCAATATTGAAGACAGCAGCTCTCGCTAACCTCGACTGACGAGGAGACCGTGAGCGTGCTTGCTGTCGCAGTCGCCGCTGTCAGTGCCGCCTGCGCCGCCGGACTGCTCACCGTGCTCGCCAGCGAGGCTGGCTTGCGCCTGTTCCCCGACTTTCGCTCGCGAGAGCAGAAATCGGGTGAATACCGGCGGGATGTCACGACCGCGGCGGCTGCCGGTTCTTCGCGACTGCCCAGTGTCGTCGGCCCGGCAATGCTGCTGGCGCTCACGGTCGTGGTGTTGGCCGCGGCGTGGGTGTGGCGGGCCGGCGCGCCGTCGATGCTCTATCTGCTCGGCCTTTGCTGGCTTGAGACGCTCCTTGGCTGGCTGGACGACCTGCGCAAGTCGCGCGGTCAGGGATTGAGCGAGCGCAGCCGCCTTGCCGCTCACCTCGCCATAGCCGTCCTGGCGGCGGTGTTCTACGCGGTCCTGGGTTTTGGCAGACATGCCAGTGTCGCCGGCCAGATCGTCGCGGCCGTCATTGTAGGCGTCGCCTTCCTTTACATCGTGCTGTCCGCCGGTTTCTCCGATGGGGTCGACGGCTTGACCGTAAGCCTAACCGGCATCACCGGTTTGGCCTACGTCGTGCTCGGAGTGTGGTGGAGCGCAGAGGCCCTTGGCCTTACGGCGGGCGCGGTCGCGGGGGTCGCTCTTGGGGCATTGGTGGTGAACGCGCCGTCCAACTGGACACGGACGGGCATGGCCCGCCGGCGCGCCCGTGGCTATATTGGCGATTCAGGAGCCCTATTGGCGGGCGCCGCCGTGGCCGGCCTTGCCATAACGTCAGGTACTCTTGCCCTGCTTCCGCTGCTGGCGGCCGGTTTCGTCCTCGAGGGCGGCAGTGTGTTCCTGCAGACTGGGCTGTTGGTACCCCTGTTCCGCCGCGGCTTGCGGCCGCGGCGCTTTCGGGATAGCCCCACGCTGGTACCGCACACGGACTTCCCGCTCCCTTTTTTGGCGACACCGCTACACCATCACCTCAATCTCGCTGGTTTACAGCCGCTGCAGGTTGGCGCGACTTTCTGGCTCATCCAAGGTTGTGCCGCCATCCTTGGTCTCGCCGCCGCGGCAATTGCACCGCCGCTGGCGCGGGCAGGGCTATGGGTCGCAGGTGTGGGGGCCGTCCTGATGGTTACGGTGGTCATGGCCGGAGCCAAACCCCAATTTCTGACGAAAGATGAAACGAGTGGCGACCTGCGACTGTGTCGCGGGCTGCCGCTCCAGCTTTGGCGACTCCGCCTCTATCGTGACGCGGAGCGGGCGCCCGGGGTGCAGGCGGCGGGATGTGTCGTGCCATGGTTAGACCGTCCGCTGCACCGGTACGACTGCCTCTGCCTGGCCGCGCTGGCGGCGGCCGACCAAGGCGCGTCGGACGCCGCCACTCGCCTGATCCGCCGCGTGCCGACGCTCAATCTCTTGCTGCGGCCGGAGGCGGCGCTGCTAGTGGCACAGCAAGCCGATCAACGGGACGAGCTGGCTAGCGTGGTCCAGACCTGGCGCAGCGCGCTGCGCCAGGTCTATCAGGCGGGGCGGGTTGATCTGTTGCTGTCGGATCTTTCCGGCCTGGCCGACGCGCGTCACGAGCCGGCGTTGGCGGACGCCTTGCGTGGCCAGATTCGCGGCACGTCGCCCCCAGACGGCGCCTCAACCCGCGTGTGCCCATGAGTCCGATCGAGCCCGCGAGGTCATCAGACGCGGTCTTGCCCTTTTCCGAGGCATCCCTGCTTGCCCTGCTGGGCGACGACTTCTCTCACGCACGCATTAGCGGCGCCACTCCTCTCGCGCAGCGGTCGCGCAACCGGCTTCTACGACTGAGCCTGGATAATGCGCCTTGTGATCGGCTGATCCTGAAGCTCGTGCGGCGCGCGAACGATCCATTCTGGGATCATCACGTGCGGCGGGAGCACCGCGTGTTAGAGCTGCTTGATCGCTTCTGGCCAGGCGGTGCGCCGCGTCCCTTCGCCGCGGTGTTCGGCGGTGGATGGGGGTTCCTCCTCACGGAGGATGTCGGCGGCGCCTCGCTGGCGGAGGCGCTGGAGATGACCGGGGCTTCGACCGACGAGCATGGCGGAGCAGTGATCACGCCGTCGGCCGTCGCTGCGCCTCTGGGCCACTCCCTTGATCGCCTGGCCGACCTCCACGCGTCGCTGCGCGGGAACCGATTGCCATTCTATCGGACGTGCTACTGCGTGGACCTCGACCGCATCAGCGAGAACTCCCTGCGATCAAGGCTGCGGGTGGCCAGGTCGCGACTGCTAGGCGCACTCGCGGCAGAGGAGCAAGCCGCGCGTGCTCCCTACCGGGCGGCCGAGCGAGCCTATGTGGCCGGCGTGGTCCAACCGTTGCTTCGCGGGCCTCGCCAGATGATCCATAACTCTTTATCGCCACTCAACGTGGTGCTCGGAACGGCGCCGCGCTTTGTCGATTGGGAGACGATGACGCTGGCCGCGGCCGAGTTGGACATCGCGGAGCTGCTGCGCTTTCCGGGCGCCGGGTTGAGCTGGCCCCAAACTGACGACTGTGTACGCACGGCATTCGGCGACCAGATCGATCCAGGGCGGTTGCGAGCGGCGGCGCTCGCTCGGGCGGTGGACTATGCCGCCGCCAACGCCAAGGCGCGCGACGCGGCAATCGAAGCAAGGGACCGCGCGATGGAGGCGTCGTGCCGATCGCGGCGGGACTGGTATCTCGCGGAGCTGCGTGAGGTGGCGGAGGAGCTGCAGTTGGGATCGGCGTTGGAAGTGTTGATCGGGCGTGAGGCGCCGGGCGACTGATGGAAGATCAGTAACGAACGCGGCGATGCTCGACGGCACCGGTGGTGTAGGGGCAGGCCTCTTGCCAATTCGTTCGACGTGGTTTGCCCACCAAGGTTGGGGCACTTCCCAACGCCGCGCAGCCACTCCCGTTGTCATCCTGAGCGCAGCGAAGGACCCCCGGCCGGGCCGTCCGCGCCGCGAGGGACCGCATGGCGTCTGGTCTGCGCTGCCGGGGGTCCTTCGCTGCGCTCAGGATGACAACGGGGAGGTCGCCCGGACGTATCGGATGCACCACTATGGAATGGGACCGCAAGGGTTGGCGAGCCGGCACCGCCATCAAGAACTAACGCATCGGTGCTATTCCCATGGAGGTACTGGCGCGAGGGCTACCCCCACTGCGAGTAATAGCTGGGCGCCCTTCACCCGGCCAAACAATCGAACAGCGCTCGGTAGTAGCGCATCAGCTCATCGGCGTCGGCGCTGGCGGGGATCTCCGCCAGGCAGAAGCCGTCGTAGGTGGCGCTGCGCAGCAGCGTGAACAGCTCGCGGTAGGGATACTCCGGATTCCAGAGCCGGTTGATGTGGACCAGCCGGACCCACCGGCTGACCAGGTCGAAATCCTGCTTCACCGAGCCATCTTGGACATCCACCGGGTTGGAGTTCCAGCAGGCCCAGCAGTAGCCGTCGGCAACGTCGAAGATCTGGCGCATGTCGATGGCGTCGGAAACCGAGCCGTGCATCTCCATGCGTAGCTCCACACCCAGATCGCGCGCGGCCTGGCCACATTCACGGGCCGCATGCCCGACCTGTTCCAATGTCCGTACGCGCGGCACGCCGGCCTTCTCCTGGTGGCCGTTGGGACGAACTTTGACGCCGCCGGCTCCAAGGTCGTGGGCAAGTTGCAAGTACCGCTTCGTCCCTTCAATGTTCTGCCGAACGACTTGCGTGTCGAGGCTGTGGTATTCGAAGATCGAGCCGAGACCCACCAGTTGAACGGGTGAGTCGGCGAAGCGCCGGCGCACTTCCTGCCGCTGGTCCGGCGTGAGGCGGTCCTCCACGCCGTGGGCGTGCGTCGTTCGCAGCTCCACGCCTTCGAAGCCGGCGGCGGCACAGCGGGACAAAATGGTGGGTAAATCCCAGTCGGCGGCCAGGTTGTACGTGACAAGACCAAGGTGCATATCGACGTCCTTTCGTGTCGACGCCAAGCGTAGCATCCAGCCTCGGGCGGCGGCATCCACCGCGCGAGGGTGCGCGGTACCATACAGCGGATGGCGCTCTGACGCTGCGAAAGTGAGTTCGCTCCGCGGTATGGATTTCAAAGACTACTACCAGATACTGGGGGTCTCCAAAACCGCCACACAGGATGAGATACGCAAGACGTATCGAAAGCTGGCGCGCCAGTATCATCCGGACGTCAACCCCGGAAACAAGGAAGCGGAAGACCGCTTCAAGGAGATCAACGAGGCCTACGAGGCGCTGTCCGACCCGGAGCGGCGGCGCAAGTATGACGAGGTTGCTACCGCCTGGCAGCAGGGCAGGCGGCCGAGGGCCGCGGCTGGACGTCCTTCAGGGGCGCCGCCGCCTCAGGGCTCCTACCAGACTGTTACCGAAGACGACCTCCAGGATCTGTTCGGCGACGCCAATCCATTCTCCGACTTCTTCTCGTCGCTGTTTGGGCAGCCGAGCGGGCAACCCGCCCGACCCCGTCGCGGCGCCGATCTCGACTATCCGGTCGATGTGACGCTCGGCGAGGCTTACAACGGTGGCAAACGCCTGCTCCAGCTTCAGCAGCCGGACGGCACGACGCGGCGCGTCGAGGCCAACATTCCCGCAGGGGTTCGCGACGGTGTGCGCGTCCGCATGGCTGGCCTGGGAGGTACGGGCGATCCACCCGGCGATCTCTACCTGAACGTTCGCCTCCAGCCCGATCCCCAATATGCACGGGAGGGTGACGACCTCGTGGTCCGAGCGCCGGTCCGGTTGACCACCGCGGCGTTGGGCGGCGAGGTTGAAGTAACCAAGCCCGATGGCCGGAGATTGGCCGTCCGCGTGCCCGCGGGGTCGCAGGATGGCCGCCGCGTTCGCCTGCGCGGTCAGGGGCTGCCTCGGGACGTGTCGACGGGCGCGGACGCGGCGCGCGGCGATCTGCTGGTAGAGCTGCACCTCCAGCTCCCCGAGCCGCTCACGGAGGCGCAGCGCCGGCTATTCGAGCAACTTCGGGAGGCGGCCGCATGACGGACGAAGGTGAGCACTACGCCGAGGAGGGTTGGTACAGCGTGTCCGTCGTCGTGGAAATGACCGGAATTGCATCCCCCCGCCTGCGTCGCCTGGAGCGGGAAGGTCTTGTGCAACCCACCTATCACGGGAAGCAACGGCGCTACCGCGCCGCCGACCTGGCGCGCCTGCGCAAGATCAGACGCTTGACCGAGCACCTCGGCGTCAATCTGGCCGGAGCGGAGATTATTCTGCGGCTGACCGAGGAGCTGGAGGAATTGCGGCGCGAACACCGGCGGCTCCGACGGTTGGGGGCTGGCGAGTAGACAAGGCATCGCAAACGGTCGCCAGCGCATATCGCCGAATGACGGACCGTTTCCGGCGGCCGGTCGCCTGCTCCTGAAGGAGCAGGCTAAGTTTACGAAGCCGGCTCAAGCCGGCTGGCTCACGGCACGGCAGGGGGGACGCGCCCAGCCGCGTTCACGCGGCTTTGTGAATTTAGCCTGCTCCTTCAGGGGTAGGCGACCGGCCGCGGTTCTTGCGACATTGCTCCGCCCATCACCCGTTGGCGTACTTGTCCAGCGTCCCCTTCACCACGGTTTCGAACTGCTGGAGCGCGGTCTGGATGTCGGTCTTGCCTTGCGCCGTGTTCGCCAGCAGGGAATTGAAGGCGTCGTTCGGAACATCGGGCCAGCCGAGGCGATAGACCGAGTGCGGATGGTGCGCGCCCTGGAGCACCTTGATGTAACCGCTCACCGCCGCATCGTTAGCGTGCTTGTCGAAAAATGGCGACTTGCTGAAGCCGGGCAGGAAACCGTTGATCTCTGCCCAGATGTCCGTACCGTCCGCGGAGCCGGCCATCCACTGCAGCACGGCCCACGAATCGTCGGGCCGTTTCACGCCAGTCGGGATGCCCATGGCCCAACCGCCCAGCCAGGCGGGGTCAGCCGTGACGCCGTCCGCCACCGGCATGAGGCCTACGGCGAAGGAGTCGGCAAACTCCGTGCCTTTCGCCAGCGTCACGGCGGTCGTGTAATTGGCCGACACCATTGGCCCCATCGCGATGAGCCCGTGACCGACGCCCGCTGGGTAGCCCTCCTTGCCCCACGTGCCGGCATACTTCTCCAGCGCCGCGTAGCCGCCAAACTGGTCGGCGAACTTCTTGATCCAGCCGAGCGCATTGGCGTTCCCGGCCTGTGTGATGGCCAGCTTGTTCTGGTCGCCGGGGTCAAACCAGCCGCCGCCAAACATCAGGAAGTAGGTATAGAGCGAGTTCTGAGCCCCGTATGTCCGCCAGGGCGGCAGGATGCCAAGCCGCGAGATCGCGTCGCCGCTCTTCTGATAGAGCTTCTGGTTGGCGTCGTCCAGCTCATTGATGGTTGACGGCGGCTTGTCGATGCCGGCCTGCTGCAACAGCGATTTGTTGTAGACGAGCGGGAAGTTCGGATCGACCTGAAGCGGCAACATGTACAGGTGACCCTTGTACGATGACTGCTCCATGGCAGTGGGGAAGAAATCGGAGTTGCTCAGCTTGGCCGTCTGCATGTAGCCGTCAATGCTCACGAGTAGCTTCTTGTAGGCCAGGTCCTGCTCCGTAACGCAAAAGATCAAATCCGGCGGTGTGCCGGCCGCGGCCGCGGTAAGGAACTTATCAGGATAGGGTGAGGCGGTTACCAATGCGGACTGGGCTTTGGCGTTCTTGGCGGTCAGCGCGTCGAGCGCCGCGGTGTAACCCTTGTCGATAGAGCTCTGGGCGCCCCAGCCCGGCTCCCATACTTGTAGGTAATTGGGATTCACCGTCGGCGCGGCCGTCGCGGAGGCCGGCGCCGCGGCGCTGGCAGCGGAAGAGGAGGACTGGATCGTCGATGAGACGGTAGTCGCGGCCGCGGAGCTTGAGGCGGCCGCCGAGCTCGAAGGTGCGGCCGAGCTCGCGCCGACCGTTGCCGATCCCGATGCCGAGGTCGTGGTGGCCGCGCTGCCGCCGCAGGCCGCCAGCGACACCATCCCCGCCGTGCCGACGGCGAGCGCCAGAAAACGCCGGCGCGTACCTAACTGGGAGAATGACGACCGAGCTGGACCCACTTGCTGACCCCTTTCTTCTTCTTCGACCTCTCCAGAGAAACCGCGAGTGTAAAACCAGATGTGGCTTTGATCGGGAATCAGCGCTGGGGCGGAGGAGGCGGGGCGGCGACATCGCACCCAGCGCTGATTCCCAAAGTAGGCCGTAGTGATGCCAAGCCCCACTGAACCTACACCTCCACAACCTCCGCCGGGTCCGCGGAAGCCAGTATCGGGAACAGGTCGCCGGCCAGCGGCTGGCCGGTCGTCAGACCCAACGGGTCCGTCGTCACGTGCGGCTTTCCGTTGTACCGAATCGTATCGGGCATGTAGTTGATGATAAAGCCCTCACGCGGCGTCTGTGTCTGGTTTGGTCCGGCGTAGTGGTGGGCCAGCGCGCTGTGAAAAGTGCAGCTCCCGGCCTTCACCTCTACAGTGACGGGCGTCAGGCATTCCCGCTTGTCTTCGGGAACCACCAGACGAACGCCTTCCAACGACTCCAACAGGTCACGAGGGACCGAGGAGAAAGCCAGACGCCCCCAACGATGCGAGCCCGGGATGAAGCTCATGCAGCCCATGGCAATCGTGACGTCGACGAGAGCGACCCAACAAGTTAACGGTCCGGCTTCAAGCATGGGCCATACCGTCAAGTCCTGATGCCAGGTCGATGGCCGGTCGCCGGGCATCTTGATGATCTCCTGGTCGTGCCAGAGGCGGACGCGGGAGCTCTGCGTGAGCCGGCGCGCGATGTCGGCCAGCTTGGGATTGAAGACGTGCCGCCGCACCTCCTTGTGGGTTGTCCACAGGTTGACGTGCTGGGTATATTGCTGGCCCTGTCGGTAGGTGTACCCTTCGCCCGGCCGGTTGGTCGCCTCCGCCAGTGCGCGGCGAAAGTCGCCTACCTCTGCCGCCGAGAGCACATCGTCAAACTTGATGAAGCCCCTGGCCTGGTAAGCCGCTATCTGTTCCTCGGTGACTGATCGCAATGCCGTTACCAAGCTGATCCTCCCTTTCGCTAGGCTCGTTGCCGCCCCTCGATGGGCTGACCGTGATGGGCGCCCTTGCATTCCAGCGCCTCGTCGATGAGGCGTGCCGCGCCTTCAGCGCGCGCCGAGCTGCGCCGCATGAGGCTGACACACAGCGCGTCAATGAGCGTGAGCTGAACGACGCGCACCGGGACGGCGTCTTGCCGCCACTGTGGCTGCCGCGATGCCGTGTACAGGCCGGTGTCGGCCAGCCGCCCCAAGCGCGATCGGGGAAAGTTGGTCACCACGACTACGGTTGCTCCGGCATGCTTGGCCGCCTGGGCAGCATCGATGGTTTCCTGCGTCTCGCCCGAAAAGGAGATGGTGATGGCGACGTCTCCCGATCGCAACAATGCGGCTCGTGCTACCTGCAGGTGCGGATCCACTTCGGCGTGGGCGGAAACTCCGACGCGCAGCAGGCGGTAGGCCGCATCCACGGCGATCGGGTTAGAGCTGCCCGCGCCGAAACAGTACACCGTTTGGGCCTGTGCCAGCGCATCCACCGCCCGTTCCATCGCGGCCATGTCGATCACATCCAGCGTTTCCACCAGCGATTGCACGGACAGGCGAAACACGCTCTCCACCACGTCGGCGGTGGTGCGGGCGCGAGAGAGCGCAGCGGTGCTCTCCCGCATGGGGCCCACTCGGTTGATGGCCGAGCGTACGACATCTTCAATCAGACGGCGTCGAAATTCGCCGTAGCCGCTGCAACCGACCGCTCGAGTCAGCCGGGTGACGGAGGCTGAGCTGACGCCGGCGGCGGCCGCGAGGGCAGTGATCGACATATGGCGCGCTCGCTCGGGGTAGTCGATCGCGTAGGAAGCCACTCGCCGCTCGGCCGGCCGGAGTTGCGGCAGCAATCCGCGTAGAGCAAGGGTGAGCGGCTCACGCGGACTGTATGTCGCGGCGCCTTCGCTGATCGCCAGTGCCGGCAAGCTCAACAGCAGACCTGTCTCTCTCAGTGGCACGGGGAGCGTCGACCCCCACGGTGGGGCCAAGCATACGACGCGCCCCGGGGCATGTCAATGATTGACGGGCGGCTGCCCGTTCCTAAGCCAGTCCCGCTTCAAGCGCTGTAAAGATTTCACGCAATGCGTGAGGATCGTGGCGATCCTTGACGCTCCACGGGTAGCGTGCTAGTATGCTCGCAACGACCGATCCCGACGTGTTCTGACGCCGCAAAGAAACTACGGCTAGTTTGTGCCGCGCGTGTGGGACCGGAAAGGTGGAGCGAACGCCTTCGATGTGTGGGAGCAGAGCGGCACTGTCACGCCTGTAGCAGATCAGGAGAGCGATATGGTGACGTCTTTTCAGGGTCCGTCGCAATCACGCCGGCAGGTGATGCGCCTGTTGCTGGCAGCGGGTGGCGTGGCTATGATGGCTCCGCTTGCCGCCTGCGGAACGACGCCTCCGGGTGTGACGGCCGGTTCATCCGCCGCTGGGACCGTGACCGCGGCAGCGCCATCCTCGGCCAGCGGCGCTGCGAGCTCCTCGGCCGCTCCGAGCAGTGCCGCGTCCAACAGCGTGGCCTCCAGCAGCAGCGTCTCCAGCAGCGCGGCGACCAGCAGCGTCGCATCGAGCAGCGCGGCGTCGAGCAGCGCGGCGACCACGTCGGTCGCCTCTTCCTCGTCCGCGGCTGCCGCGGCGGTCCCGACGCCGACGGCGACCCCAGTGCCCGACCGGCAAGCAGCCGCGGGTCGCAAGTACACCATTCAGGTATGGCACCCCTTCGGGGGCAATCGCGTGGGCGACTTGTTCAAGCTGGCAGATGGCTTCGAGAAGGCGCACCCGGACATCGGCGTCAAGATGGTGTACTCGTCCAATAATCTCTCGACGAGCCAGAAATTCTTTGCCGCGGTCGCAGGGGGCGTTCCGCCCGAGGTTATCTACGTCGATGGCCCAGAGGTTGCCGGCTGGGCCTTCCACGGCGTGCTTTCCAAGCTGGATCAATACTTTTCTCAGAACAAGCTGACGGAGAACGACTTCTGGCCGCCCTGCTGGAAGGAAAACATGTACAAGGGCAATATCTGGGCGATGACGTACGGGGCAGACACGAACTTTGGCTTCTTCTGGAACAAAGACGTGTTCAAAGTGGTCGGATTGGATGAGAACAAACCGCCCACGACGCTGGCCGAGATGGACGACATGTAATGACAAGATCGTCAAGACGACCGGCTCCAACGTCGATCGCATGGGCATAATCCCGTGGGCGGTTTACGGCAATGCCAACTCCATGGTCACGTGGGGCTGGGAGCACGGCGGCGAGTTCTTCGACGAGGGAAAGCAGCAGTTCACGACCGCGGGTCCAGAGAACATCGCGGCCCTCGAATGGATGGTTGGCTACGCCAAGAAGTACAACATCACCACGCTGAGCGGCTTCCAGTCCGGCTTTGGCGCGCTGGGCCTCGATGGCGGATTCATCCAGGGCAAGGTCGCGATGCAGCCGTTTGGGCCCTGGGAGCTGCCCAACTTCAAGCAGTACGGCCCCAACCTGCATTACGGCGTGACGTTCCTTCCGGCGGGTCCGGCGCCGGCGCCGCCGCACTCGTCCTGGGTGGGCGGATGGTGTATGGGTCTCCCCACCGGAGCCAAAAATTCCGATCAGGGTTGGCAATGGCTGTACTGGCTGGGCGCCTCGCCGGAGGGAACGACGATGGCGACTCAGATTTCGGTGGCGATGACCTTCTCCGGCTCGAAGACTACCCCGGCGCTGGCAGACCAGCGCAAGAATTCGGAGTTGGCTCCGTTTGTGGCGATCCTGGAGGCTACCTTGCACCAGCGTCCCGTCACGCCCGTTACCGACTACTATATGGGCGCGCTAGACCGTCACGTGGGCGAGGCGCTCTACGGCAAGGCGGTGGCGAAGGACGCACTTGCAGCGGCGGACAAGGAAAGCAATCAGGAATTGCAGAACGCGCTCAGCGGAAAGTAGGGCGGCATGTCTCAACGCGCGGCCATCGTTCGTGGACACGTCAACCGCTCGCGCATCAGCCCGGCAGCCTGGCGCAACTTCCGCGCCGGGCTGCTCTTTGGTGCACCGGCCATCATCGGGTTGCTCGCCTTCAGTATCTATCCGATTCTGTCCTCCCTGGTGGATAGCTTCACCTCGTTCGACATGATCCGCCCCGCCAAGTTCGTGGGGCTGGGTAACTACACCACGCTGTTCACGCAGGACAGCCTATTCTGGTCGACCCTGTACAACACCATCTACTACGTCGTCTTCGCCGTGCCACTGGGGATCATCGTCGCCTTCCTGCTGGCGATGCTGCTGAACCAGAAGATCCGCGGCTTGTCCATCTATCGAACGATCTTCTATTTGCCCTCGATCACCCCGTTCGTCGCCTCCGCAGTGCTCTGGGTGTGGGTGTTCAATCCGCAGTACGGTCTGCTCAACACGATTCTGGCCTTCGTCGGTGTCAAAGGCCCGGGCTGGCTCGGTGACCCAAACTGGTCCAAACCGGCGCTCATCCTCATGAGCATCTGGGGGGTGGGCGGACTCATGGTGATCTTCCTGGCCGGTCTGCAGGGCGTCCCCTCCGAGCAATATGAGGCGGCCGGTATCGACGGCGCCAATCGCTGGCAGTTGCTGCGGCACGTTACGATCCCCTTCATGGGGCCCTACTTCCTCTTCGGGCTGGTGGCGGGCCTGATCGGCGGCTTTCAGTATTTCACCCAGGTTTACGTGATGACCCAGGGTGGACCGGCCAACTCGACGAACGTCTACGCGCTCTATCTCTTCCAGAACGCCTTCTCCTACTTCAAGATGGGCTACGCGTCGGCGATGGCCTGGATCCTGTTCCTGCTGATCGCGGCCTGCACGGCGCTTGTCTTCCGGTCCAGCGCCAGCCGCGTTTACTACGGAGGGAGCTGAGGCAATGGCACGTACCGCGGGCACGCTGCTCCCCAGGGCGGGCGCGGAGCAGCGCGCGCTGGCCTGGCGCGGCTACCGCCCCGAATGGCCCAAGTTGTTCACACACGTGGCGCTGGTATTCCTCTGCGCCGTCTTCGCGGTGCCCTTCCTCTGGCTGGTGTCTACCGCCTTCAAGCCGGACAACGAGATGTTCGTCTGGCCGCCCGTGTGGTTGCCGAAGCCGTTCACGATCGGCCACTTCCAGCAGGGCTGGAGTCTGCTGCCGTTCCCCACCTTCCTCAAGAACACCGTGATTATCTGTGTGCTGGTGGTGATCGGTACGGTGGCTTCCAGCTCCCTCGTCGCCTACAGCGTGTCGCGCATCCGGTGGGTGGGCAGTCGCGTCCTCTTCGTCGTGGTCCTCTCCACGCTGATGGTGCCGTACCAGGTGACCATGGTGCCGCTGTTCGTGATCTTCAAGGATCTGCACTGGATCAACACCTTCTTGCCCTTGATCGTGCCTGCCTTCTTCGGCAACGCCTTCTTCGTCTTCTTGCTTCGCCAGTTCTTCATGACCATCCCCGTCGATATCACCGACGCGGCGAAGATCGACGGAGCGACGGAGTATCAGACCTTCTTCAGCATCTGTGTGCCGCTGGCCCGTCCGGCGCTCGCCACGGTAGGCCTCTTCGCGTTCATGGGCGCCTGGAACGACTTCCTCGGCCCGCTCATCTACCTTCGGGACGAGAGCAACTATACGCTCTCCATCGGCCTGGCCATGCTCAACGGCCAGTACGGCTCCTACTGGGGCGCCATCTTTGCCATGGCGACACTCATGACCGTGCCAATCATCGTGCTGTTCTTCCTCACCCAACGTACGTTTATCCAGGGCATCACCTTGACGGGGGTCAAGGGGTAGCCTCAACTGCCCAGCGACACCATCTGCGCGCCGTCGGCGCGGAGCAGTGCGCCGCTGATGAATTCAGCGTCTGGGGAGGCTAGGAAGGCGGCCAGTGCTCCGATCTCGTCCGGACGCCCGAGTCGTCCCCACGGGAGCTTCTTGCCGGCCTCGTGCAGCTCCGCTTCGCTGGCATAGACGCGCTCGCCCGGCGTGTCGATCCAGCCGGGGGCGATGCAATTCACGGTGATGTGGTACGGCGCCAGCTCGTTGGCGGCCGTCCGCGCCATGTGTAGCGCGGCTGCCTTGGCGGCGTTGTAGGCGGTCGACTGCGCGAAGGGCTGCTCGGCGTGAATGGAGCTGATCACGATGATGCGACCACCCTGGCCCTGCTCCACCATGGCCCGCGCCGCCAACTGACAGGTGTGGAAGACACCCCAGAAGGTGACGTCCATGGTGGCAGCCATAGCCCCCGGCGTTACCTCCAAGAAGGGCTGGCGAATCGAGCGATAGGCGTTGGCCACAACGACGTCGAGACGGCCCAGGCGTGCTCCGGTCGTGTCGATCATCGCCGCGACGGCGTCGCGGTTAGCGACATCGGCCACGTGTACGATGGCACGCCGTCCCGACGCTTCTATCCGCTGGCGCAGCGCCTCGGCCCGGTCCAGGTGGGCGATGTCGTTGATGACCACGTCGGCCCCTTGGTCTGCCAGCGCCTGTACGCAGGCAGCGCCGATGCCACGTGCGCCGCCGGTGACGAGCGCCACTTTGCCGGCTAGCTTGTCCATGGCCTCCCCCTGTTTGCCGGATCCGAACACGGCATGATAATCGGAGCGCGGGCGTCCCGCCCGCCCCAGGCTTCCCCGTGCGCGGTCGGTTACGTTCCTAGTATGCCGCGACGGCGACGGACAGCGACCGGGCGGGCGGGACGCCCGCGCTCCGTACGATGTCGCGGCTGCGCCCCGCAGCGGCAGGTCGATTCGCTGGCTGCTCGACGTTGACCACGCCCAGAAGCATAGCGTCCCGGCGCCCGGTACACTACGCCAATGCATACTCGACCGATACGGCGTCCGCACCAGGCGAGCCGGTTCCACATGTTGATGGCTTCGCCCGATGGAGACGTGCGACCAACGGCCCTTGCGCCGCTGGGGCGCAGCGGTCGGGACATCGTCGACGTAGGGCGCTGGATCCCGCTGCCGCCGGGCAGCCAGTTGCTCACTATGCCCGACTGCAGCCCCATCGGTCAAAAGCGAGGCCAGGCGGTACACGCCTCAGGTTTGCCCGTGGCCGCGGCGCTGCCGCACGGCTACACACGGACCCTCCTGCCGGCATACGAGAAGCAGGAAGGCGCGGAGCCGCTACCCCTGTTTGCCTACACTGCCGTCGCTGAGGCGGGCGGGCGATTCTACGCGGCTGCAATGAAGACAGACGATGCGCCGGAATGGGACCCAGCTCATTTCCACACGCCCGATCTGGCGGGCCGTATTACCGCGCTGCAGCGGGAGTTCCCCGCCAACGGGCTGATCGCGCAACTCGGCCGTTGCGCCGGGGAATACGGCTGCTACACCGCGCAAAACACCTTCTACGGACGGTGGGAAGCGGCGCTGCCGACCAGCAATGCCTGCAACGCCCTCTGCATCGGCTGCATCTCCGAGCAGGAGCCGGACGGGCCACCGACGCCCCAAGAGCGGATCCGTGCGATGGCTCGTCAACGGGACGTGGTTGAGGTGGCGGTGCGCCATCTGGAGCGAGCGGAGCCGGCGATGGTCAGCTATGGTCAGGGTTGTGAGGGCGAGCCGCTCCTCAACTGGCGGCTGCTCGTGGCTAGTACCCAGGCCATCCGCCGGCGGACCAGCCGCGGCTGGATCAACGTCAACACCAATGGCAGCATCCCGCATGGCATGGCCGCCCTGATTGCCGCCGGCCTCGATGCCTGCCGCGTGAGCGTGTTCAGCGCCCGCCAGCCCGTCTTCGCCGCCTACTACCGGCCCCGCAACTATTGCTTCGCTGACGTTGAGCGCTCCCTCACCCTGGCCTCAGAAGCCGGACTCTTCACGTCCATCAACCTGCTGCTCTTCCCCGGCGTCACCGATCAGGAGCTGGAGATCGAGGCGCTGATCGGAATGCTGCGCCGCACCGGTACTCGTATGGTGCAGTTGCGCAACCTGACCATCGACCCTGAGCAGCTCCTCGATGCCCTGCCGCCGCCCGACAGGCCGGCGCTCGGCGTTGCCACGCTGGTCAACCGACTGCGTACGGACGTCCCGGGCCTGGTCATCGGCAATGCCAGCCGGTTGCCGGGGCAGATTCTGAAGCCGACTGGGTTGGCACATTCCGTCGGATCCTGAGCGACTGGTTTGGCGCGTGCCGGGGCGGGCCCTCACCCCCGGCCCCTCGCCCGCCCAGCGGGAGAGGGGAGGTGTTAGCGGCGGCGCAGGTACCGTTGGCGAGTCGCGGCGATCGCGCCGGCGGAAAGATCAGGGCGTATGCCATACGCCCCTACACGCGTCGACCGTACCGGTAGGGGCGTATGGCATACGCCCTGGCCACCGAACCAGCCCGCCGCTCCCTTGGCCACGCTGACTGTTCAGCTACCTCATTCCGGCCGCCTCCACAAACGACGAAAACAGCCGGCGCCAGACTGGCTGGCTGTCAACCAGACATTCCGGGTGACATTGCAGGCCTATAACAAAACGGCCCTCGCCTTCTATCGCTTCAATGGTTCCGTCCTCCGCCCAACCGACGGGCCGCAATCCGGCGCCGATCTGGCGCAGGCCCTGATGGTGAAAGCTATTGACCGGCAGGGCGGTCGAGCCAAGCACGCCGGCAAGCCGGCTGGTGGGGGCCAGATCGAGCTGGTGGGCCAGGTGGTGGCGCGGTACTTGCCGCTGCGGATGCACGGCGTCGCTTGGTCGCTCGCTGGGCAAGTCCTGCCAGAGGGAGCCGCCGCGCGCAACGTTGAGCAACTGGATGCCGCGACAGATGGCCAGGAGCGGCAGATCCCGTTGTAACGCCTGCTCGGCCAGCGGAAACTCCAGTGCATCCAGCTCGTCGTTCACCTCGGTGGTCGGGTGCCGCGCCGTGCGATAGCGCGCCGGGTCGACGTCGACCCCGCCGGGCAAGAGTAGGCCATCCAATACCTCCATCACCTGCTGCATCGCGGCGGAATCGAGCCCCGGCGCCAGCAATACCGGGATACCCCCTGCCTGGCGAATGGCCTGCTCGTAGGCCTGGTTCAGCTGGAGACGCGGCGCTCCCGTGGGTGCGGACGCAACCGTGCAGGTGATGCCAATCAGGGGTCGCCTCGACATGATTCAGTCCAATCGTCTACGCTCGTTCGGTCACTAGTATCGCTTGGCGGCGTCGTTGTTTGGTCACCGCGCAGCGGGTACGATGGGGTTGCGCGTCTGCATCCGGGGCTGCCCGTTGCACCTACGGATGGGGTGGAGGGACCGCGAGCGGTGGGGCAGCCATTCCTTGGCTCATCGGCGCCAGAGGTACCGGGCGGGCCTGCCCCGGCGTCGGGGGACCAGTCCATGGCGACCGTAGTCACGGCGGGAGGAGGCCGTCCATCTCTCGGCGCTGCTTGGATCGCCAAGCTACGACGCCGGATGCTCCTCTCACTCGCTTTCGGGCTGCTGGTGGTGGTTGGGCTAGGCGCCTATGCCGACGTTCGCGACATTGCGCGAGTGCTCCGCGGCTTCGACTGGGCGGTGCTGCCCGTGGTGCTTGTGCTGACCGTGTTCAACTACGTTGGGCGGTTTCTCAAATGGCAGTATTACCTGGGCTGTATCAACAGTCGCGTCCGCCCAGGGGCGAGCGCGCTGATTTTTGTCTCCGGTCTCTCCATGGTTATGACTCCCGGAAAGATCGGTGAGCTCCTGAAGAGCTACCTGCTGCGGCAGGTGTCCGGCACCCCGATGGCGCGCTCCGCGCCTATCGTGCTGGCGGAGCGCTTGACCGACGGTGTCGCCCTGCTGTTGCTGGGGTCGGTCGGTCTGCTCATGTACCGAAGGGGCTGGGAGGTGCTGGCGCTCATCTTCGCCATGGCCATTGCCATCGTCTTGATCGTGCAGTCACGACCATTGTCGCTGGCGTTGCTGCGAACCTGCGAGCAGATGCCCATTCTGGCGCGTGTGGCGCTCCATTTGCGCGAGGCCTACGAGTCGAGTTATCGACTCCTGCGCCTGGACGCGCTGCTGACCGCCATAGGCCTGGGACTGGTGTCCTGGTCCGGCGAATGCGTGGCCTTCTTCGTCATCCTGCGCGGATTGCACCTGGAGGCCGGGCCGGATGGGAATGGCCTTCTGTTGATCAAGGCCGCCTTTATCCTCGCGTCCAGTACCTTAGTAGGATCGGCGTCGCTGCTGCCGGGTGGCCTGGGAGTCGCCGACAGCGGTATCGCCGGACTGCTTCATCTGCTGCTCGGAACGCCGCGCGACGTCAGCGTCGCGGCGACGCTGCTGATCCGCTTTTGTACGCTCTGGTTCGGCGTGGCGTCGGGGGCCGCCGCGCTCGCCCTGTTCAGCCACCGATATGGGCGCGGCGCGGCGCCGCTGAGAGAGGCCCAGCCGTCGTGAGACTTGACATGCATGGTCATACCTACTGGTCCAAAGACTCGAGGCTCAGCTTGGCTAGCCTGGAGCGCGCCATTCGGCGGGCGGGGCTGGACGCCGTCTGCATCACCGACCACAACGAGATCGGCGGCGCCTTCGAGCTGGCGGCCCGCGGCAACGTTCGGGTCATCATCGGCGAAGAAGTGCGAACCGCCGAGGGCGAGATCATTGGCCTCTTCCTGAAGGAGCAGATACCGGTACACTTGTCGCCGGAAGAGACGATCGCGGCCATCCGAGGGCAAGGAGGGATCGTGTACATACCACACCCCTTCGACTCCTACCGCGGCTCGCGCCTTCAACCCGCCGCGCTCGCTCGCGTCCTGCCCGACGTCGATGTGCTCGAAGTGTTCAACGCTCGCAATCTGCTCAGCTCGCAGAACCGAAGGGCCCGCGCCTACGCCGAGGAGCATGGGCTGCGAATGGGCGCCGGGAGCGATAGCCACACCGCGGTCGAAGTGGGGCACGGCTACGTTGAAATCCCCAGCTTCGAAGGCCCTCAGGAGTTCCTGGCGGCGCTGCCCAGCGCCGCCGTGCATGGGCGCCTGACCCATCCCCTGATTCACGTGCTGACCCGCTACGATCGGACTGTCAAGCGCATTCGAGCACGCCGGTCAGCAACCGACGCTGCAACGCTTTAGCGAGCAGCCGCTGCTACTTCCGGCTCCCAAAATAGAAGCCCACCGCTGAGCCGAGTAACGCGGTCTCGGCCGGAAGAAGCAACTGAAGCGGCTTTGTTGCCATTAGATCTTGACGAGTTCACGGAGTCGCCCGTCTCGCTCGATGAGGACGTGCCCACCTTCGGATCGCGTATCCTCGAACCACTTCTCGAGAGCGATGGCATCCCGCAACGTATCGGATAGCGACTTGCCTTTGCGGCGCGCCAGATCCTCCAGAACTTCGTAGGCGCTCTGCGAAAAGATGACGTTTACTCTGCGTGAATTCTCCACCTCAGACTCCTCCTGGCTGGTGCTTTGTCCCGACGCATGGATTATACATCAACTTTACGTGTGATATGAGTTGCCGATCCGTATATGATGTGCAGAAACTACTCCTCACCCGTGTTGTCAATTTGGGTTGCCGGCGGACTCACAGGGGTATAATTCCGGCGTCAGGAGCAGCGATGGCGTACCAATCCCTCTACCGCAAGTGGCGGCCGCAGACGTTCGGCGCGATGGTGGGGCAGGAGCATGTTGGTCGCACGCTCTCCAACGCGGTTCGCGACGGCCGGATGGCCCATGCCTACCTCTTCACCGGGCCGCGCGGCACGGGGAAGACGAGCGCCGCCCGCCTGTTAGCCAAGGCGCTCAATTGCTCCGAGCGCGACGGCAGCGAGCCCTGTGATCATTGCCCGTCGTGTGTGTCGATCAGGGACGGCTATTCGCTGGACGTGCTGGAGATCGATGGCGCTTCTAATCGCGGCATCGACGAGATCCGCGACCTGCGCGAGCGCGTGGGGATGGCGGCCACGACGGGCGAGTATCGCTTCTACATCATCGACGAGGTCCACCAGTTGACCGAGGCGGCCTTCAACGCCCTGCTCAAGACGCTGGAAGAGCCCCCTGCGCACGTCGTCTTCATCCTGGCGACGACGGATCTCCACAAGGTGCCGGCCACCATATCCAGTCGCTGTCAACACTTCAGCTTCCACCGCATCAACGCCGCCGGGCTGCAAGCTCGTCTGACGCAGGTCGCGCTGGCTGAGGGTATCGACGTCGAGCCGGCCGCGATGGCGCAGCTCGTGCAGGTGGCCGACGGCAGTTTGCGTGACGCGCTGTCGATACTAGATCAGGCTGTCACGTACTGCGGACCGGCGATTGTGTCCGAGCAGTTGGGCGCGATGCTCGGGTTGGTTCCGGCGACGGCGATCGCCGAGTTCGCCGGCCTGCTGAGTCACCGCGACACCGCGAGTGCGCTGCAGTTGCTGGAACGCCTGGCCGACGAGGGGACAGACTTGCGGCAGCTCAATCGCCAGCTCATCGACCATCTGCGGGACAGCCTGACGGAGCTGGCGGGACGGCCGGGCGTTCATCTCGATGGGGCGGCTGTGGGTACCGTCTGGACGGTGCCGCGCCTTCTGGCCACGATCCGCTCCTTCGCCGCCATCGACTTCAGTGCGCGGCTCAGCGTCGTGCCGCGGTTACCGCTGGAGCTAGCGGCCGTGGAGGCGTGTACGGCGGCGGAGCTGTCGCCGTTAGCGCCTGCTGCCGGCACGGCCGTCACCAGCCCCGCGCAGCCTCAGGTTTCGGTTCCGCCGGTCGCGCGATCCGCACCTCGGCCCGCCACGGCAGCGGTGTCGGCCGCTGCCGCTAGTCCGCCGGCTCCCCCAGCGCCGCCGCTGAACAATCGACGAGGAGGAGCGAGCGGCGCAACGGCGGTTCCGCCATCACCAATCCCTGCGTCGGCTGATCCCGCTTCCGCTGACGGCGCACTGGGCGCGCCCGTGGTTGTCGATGGAGCGGCGTTCGAGCGCGGCGCTACCGCTGCTGCTTCAGTGCCGGATGAACAGCGGCGGCGCTGGGACCGGGTGGTGATAGGTCTGAGGCGAGCCAATCCGATCGCCCAGGCGCTGTGTAATTCCTGTCAGTTTCTGGGCATCGACAACCAAACCGTGCTATTGTCGGCGCAGGGCAATCGCTTTGTCATGGACAAGCTCAACGATCCGAAGACGCGCGGCGGCGTGGAGCGAGTCGCCTCGGAAGTCTTTGGCGTCGAGCTGCACGTCCGCTGTGAGCTCCAAGCGCCGGCCGAGCCAAGTCCGGCGACGGTACGCTCGCGGCCTAAGGATCTCGTGGCCGAAGCCGCGGGCGACCCCACCGTGCGTGCCGCGCTCGACGCCTTCGGCGCGCGAATCGAGAGCGTCGTACCGCTCGAGGACGAGCGCGGCAGGTCATAATGAAAGTCGGCCTGATCTGGCCGGCGCGGTGCGCGCAGCAGACGGATGAAGGGAGCGGCTCACCTTGTACGGCAACCAACGGCAGATGTTGCAGCAAGTTCAGCAGATGCAGCGGCAGATGCAGAAGATCCAGGAAGCGCTGGGATCCGAGACCGTCGAAGGGACGGCCGGCGGGGCGGTGACCGTGACTATGAACGGGCAGCTCAAGGTCACGGCAGTTCAGGTTGCGCCGGACGCAGTTGACCCAAACGACGTGGCGATGCTGGAAGAATTACTCACTACGGCAACGAATGATGCCATTACGAAAGCGCAAGAACTCGCGGCCAAGCGTATGGAACCCCTCACGGGCGGCCTGAAAGGACTCGGCTTGCCGCCAGGAATGTTCTAAGGCGGGCATTGGCACGCATCAGTGCCGGCGCTTCAGGTGGTACCATGGGTTGAAAGGGACATTCACGTGCTTGACAGCCCAAGTGTGGCCCGCCCGGTCGCGACACTCATCGATGAGTTCGCCCGTTTGCCACAGATCGGCCCCAAGACGGCTCAGCGACTGGCCTATTTCATGCTGCGCGCACCGGTAGAGCGGGCCCAAACTTTGGCTCAGGCGATCCTCGACGTCAAGGAGAAGATCGTCGTCTGCGATCAATGCTTCAACCTGACCGAGGAAGTGCCCTGCGCCATCTGCGCCTCGCCTTCTCGTGACCATTCCATTATTTGTGTGGTGGAAGACCCCATCGACATTCTGTCACTGGAGCGAACGCGTGCGTTTCGGGGGATCTATCACGTCTTGCACGGCGCGCTCAATCCGCTTGAGGGAATCGGTCCGGACGAGCTGAAGATCGCGGAGCTGATCGCCCGTGTGCGGCAGGGTGGAATCAATGAGATCATCCTAGCAACGAATCCGACGCTGGAAGGCGACGCTACCGCAGACTTCATCAGCAAGGAGCTGCGCCGTGCCCAGCTTCAGGTCCCGGCAACGCGCATCGGTCGCGGGCTGCCGGTCGGCGGCGACCTGGAATACGCCGACGACCTCACCATCAGTCGCGCTTTGGAGAGCCGTCGCCCGATATAGAGGTCTGCCCACCCCATGTTTGTCATCGGCACCGCCGGTCACGTCGATCACGGCAAGTCAACCCTGGTCTATGCCCTCACTGGAATGGACCCCGACCGCCTGGCCGAAGAGAAGCTGCGTGGCATGACCATCGACCTCGGCTTTGCCTGGCTGAGCCTGCCCAGCGGCCGCGACATTAGTATCGTGGATGTGCCCGGCCACGAGCGCTTCGTCAAGAACATGCTTGCCGGGGTCGGCGGCATCGACGCGGTGCTGTTGGTGGTGGCGGCGGACGAGGGCGTGATGCCGCAAACGCGGGAGCACCTCGCCATCGTGGATCTCCTGGCGATCGGCAACGGGGTCGTTGCCCTGACCAAGCGTGACCTCGTCGACGACGACTGGTACGAATTGGTCCAGGAGGATGTGCGGCGAGAGCTCACTGGGACGGTACTTGGCGGCGCGCCCATCGTTCCCGTATCGAGCACCGTCGGAGGTGGTCTGGAGGCGCTCAAGTCGGCGCTGGACACCGCCCTGGATGGTGTCACGGCGCGCGAACCGGCGGCGGCCCTCCGGTTGCCGGTGGACCGCGTGTTCTCCTTGAGCGGTCACGGCACGGTCGTGACCGGGACGCTCATGGACGGGACCATTCGCGTTGGTGACGAAGTCGAGGTGCTGCCGGAAGGCTTGCGGACGCGAGTGCGCTCGCTGCAGACGCACCGGCGACGAGTTGTCGCGGCAACTGCCGGGAGTCGGGTGGCCGCCAACCTGGTCGGCCTGGATGTCGAGCAGCTCAAACGCGGCGACGTCCTGGGTGCTCCCGGATCCTTGCACCCGACGACTACCATGGAGGTGACGCTGCGCCTGCTGGCATCGGCGGACAAGCCGCTGCGCTCGGGCGACGAGCTCATGCTGTACGTCGGCGCGGCGGAGATCCCGAGTACCGTTCGGTTGCTCGACGGCGCGTCGGTTGCCCCCGGCCAAACGACGCTGGTGCAGCTCCGGCTGTTCGATGCCACGGTCGCCCGCCGCGGTGATCGGTTCATCGTCCGCCGGCCCTCCCCGGCGGAAACGGTCGGCGGTGGGGAGATTCTCGACCCACGGGCACGGCGGGGCAGGAGAGGCCGTCACAGCTCGGCTGCCGAAGACGCCCGCGACGAGCAGGGACATGTGCTCGACGTGCTGGCTAGCCGCCGCCTCTGGTCGATCGCCGACCTGGCAAACCGGCTGCAACAGCCCGAACCCCTGATGAAAGCGCCGCTGGCCGCGCTCAAGGCGCGGGGGCTAGCTATCGTCGAAACGGACTTCGCGGCGACCAGTGAGCGGTGGCAAGGGCTGGAAAGCACGGTCGCCGGCGTGTTGTCAACTTTCCACGTCAGTCATCCGCTGCGGCCGGGGATGCCAAAGGAGGAACTGAGGGAGCGCCTGGGTGTGGCCCCGACGCTGTGGCCGTCGGTGCTGCGAGACCTAGCCGGCGGCGGCGTGTTGGCGGAGGAGGGGGCGCAAGCGCGGTTGCCTTCGTTCCAAGCGCGGCTCTCCCCGGCGCAGGCGCAGCGGGTCCAGGACGTGTTGCTGGCCCTCACCGCCGGTGGTTCCAGCCCCCCAGCACTCTCCGAGCTCATAGGGGAGCAGGCGGGCGACGCGGCGCTGTTGAGCTATATGGTCGAACGTGGTGACCTGGTTCGGCTCAACGAGCACATCGCCTTCCCGCGGGAAACCTACCGATCAATCGTGGAGCGCCTGATCGCGGAGCTGCAGCGCGGCCCGATGACGGTGGCGCAGGCGCGCGATCTGCTTGGCGTGAGCCGTCGCTACGCGCTGGCGCTGCTCGAACACCTGGACGCGCGCCGCGTGACCCGTCGCAACGGCGACGAGCGTACCCTGCTCCGGCTGCCCGATTGGCTGACACCGGCGCGTCCGGCGTCGTGAGGGGTACGTACCGCCAGCCCGCCGTCACGCTGGGGCTCGTGACGTTACTAGCCGCCGTGGCTCGTTTCGCGCTCCTCGATCGTGCCGAGTTCAAGTACGACGAAGCGCAGGTCTCCTCCCTGTCCTTTCTGCTGGTCCACCGGCACATGCTCCCGGCTACCAGTATCCTCACATCTGGTGGTTTCCATAACTCGCCGCTCCTCGTCTATCTCCTGGCCATCCCGATGCTGCTGTCGGCGTCGCCGCTGGTCCTGACCGGATTCATCACCGCGCTCAACGTGGCGGCGGTGGGCGGACTCTATCTCTGGGCTCGTCGCCTTCTGGGGGAGCTCGTCGCCGGTCTGGCCGCCGTGCTTTTCGCCGTAAGTCCGCTGGCCGTCCACTACTCGCGCAAGATCTGGGCGCCGGACGCCATGCCACTCTTCACGGTACTCCTCCTATGGGGCCTCTCCCTTGCTTTCGTGGACGCTCAACCGTGGGGAATTGTGCTGACGTTGGTCGCGCTGGCCGTGCTCATCCAGTTGCACCAGGCAGCGCTCGCCTTGGCCGTCGTGGTCGCAATCCTGGCGATCTGCTTTGGCCGCCGGCTGCCGTTTCAGCGCGCCGGCTTCTGGGCCGCCATGGCCGGCGGCGGCGCCGGTAGCGCGTTGCTGTTGCTACCGTATGGCGCGTTCGAGTGGCACGCCGGCTTCGCCGATGTGCGGGGGATGGCCGCACAGGTTGGGGGGACCCCGGCGCTGACCGCCGTCCCCTGGCAAGAAGCCTGGCAGCTCGTCGCCGGCTGGAATCCCGAGCTGTTTTTCGCCCCGCTGGCGGCCCAGGAGCACCCCTCCCTTGTGGGCAGTGGGCGGGTGGACTGGCTCACGCTGGCGATGGTGGCCCTGGGCATTGCCGCTTGCGCACTGTGGGTCGTGCGCCCAGACGCGACCTGGCTCAATACGATCGGCACTCGCAAGGGCGACTTCCGTCCGTTGGCGGCGGTGCTGCTGCTCGGTGCGCTGCTCCCTCTGGCCCTTTTCACTCGCAGCGCGGCGCCCGTATTCCCTCATTATCTCGTCTTCCTGACCCCGTTCTGGTTCCTCCTGGCCGCGATCGGTGTAGCCTTCGCCGGTCATCTGCTGCGCCTGGCCGCACGCTCTCCCTTGCCTCAGGTTGGCGTCGGCCTTATCGTCGTCGTCTTGACCGTCTCCGCGGTCACTCGCTCCATTGCCTTCGATCGGAACTTGGCCGCTCATGTCATCGGAGGCGACTACGGTGTGCCCCTCAGCGAGACGCTGGCAGCCGCGCGGGCGCTCCGCGGCGCTCTTGATCCGACTACCGCTTCCGGCGTTCCGGCGGCAGGCCATCGTGCCGTCATCGGCGCCTCGGACAGCGATGTCGCCGCCGTGTTCAGCTACCTGGCCTTGGCTGGTCTGGCGCCCCCAACGGCCTTGGTCGACCCCAACCGAGCTCAGGTGTTTCCGGCTCGGGTACCTGACACCTGGTATCTGTTCACCGCAACGGACACCCCGGCCTTTCGGGCGACAGCAGGCGTCGCGGCAGCGCAAGGGCATGGCGCTCCACTGGTACGCATTCCCGCTGGCCCGGCTTCGGCCTATACCCTGATCGGCCTTGATTCCGCCGCGCTGGGGGTCGGTAGCCTGGGAAAGAGCGTATCGGTGCGGCCCATCGGTCCGTTTATGGCCGGTGGCGAGCTGGAGCTAGCCGGCGCCAACGTGTCGGCTTGGCGCGCCGGCGCGCCACTGGACGTTACCCTGCTTTGGCACGTGAACCAGGCGCGCACGTTGGAAACCACGCCGCTCAAGCTGTTCGTGCATCTCTATGACAGCTCGCGACGCACGGTTGCCCAGGACGACGCTCTCGGCTACCCCAATAGCTACTGGCGGGACGGCGACCGCTTCCTCACTTGGTTCCATCTGCCGTTTCCGACTCCGCCCAGCCCTGGCCGTTACACGCTGGTGGCCGGCGCCTATGCCGTTGAGGGAGTGCGTGCCCTGCCGGTTCGCGGACCGGCGGGCCAGGACCTGGGCGGCGAGATTCCGCTGGGGACGGTGACCGTGCCGGGCTAGGCCTGTTGCGATTCAAACAGGGGAAAGCGGATGGGGCTGGAATGCCGGGGGGCGGCGACTGCGGTCTGCCGCCAGAGCACGCGACTGCGGTCGGGACATCGTGGCAGAACGCTTCGACATTCTGGAGACGCTCTTTCCTCAGGAGCCGGTCGACGCACCGCAGTCGCGTGCTCTGGCGGCAGACCGCAGTCGCCGCCCCCGGCACTTCCGCCGCCGACAATAGGTCCCTATCTGAATCGGGTTGGGCCTAGGCCACGATGGCGTGCCCAGGCAGTCCTTCCGACTGGGGCAGGTCGAGCGCCGCGAGCAGTGTCGGGAATATGTCGAGGAGTCGAATGCCCTGCCGCTTGCCGTTCGGGCCGTGGTGCGGCCAATGCAGCGCCAGCAGTCCGTGGTCGGCATGATTGCCGGTCGATAGCCCCGGAACGGGTGGCAGGAAGAGGTCGGTGTGGCCAACCGTACCAACGCCCCGCCAAGCCAGGTTACCGAGCGCGCAGACTAGATCCGGCGGGACACGATGCGTTGCTCCGTATATCTCCTCCGGCTTGTAGGCTCGGGTACCCATGATCCTGCCGTCAGGGCCGACCAATTGTTCGAGCTTTCGCTTCAGCTCATTGCGGAGCTGCTCGTAGACGCGCGGCTCGACGGTACCGGAATGGTCGCGCCCGCTCACGTTGAGCATCAGGCGGACGGTGGGGCCGCCTTCGGCCCAGGCCGTCGTGTGGGCCCAGTCCACGTTGGCGCGCTCCAGCGGTACGGCCTCGCTGAGCGGCTGCTGAAGGCGCAGCAATCCTTCGCGAATCAGCCAATCGTTGATGGCAAACCCGCCACGCGACGCCCGAGCGCCGTGATCAGATACGACCGCCACCACCGTTTGCGAGTCTACGAGTGCCAAGGTCTGCTCGATCTGCCGGTCGATAACGGCATAGTGCTCGCGCACCAGCTCCTCGTCGTGCCAGAAGGCGTGCTGCACCCGATCGATGCTGACGTCGACCAGCATCGCGAGGCTCCAGGGCATTGTGGAGATCAGGGTGCGCAGCACCGAAAATCGTTGCACGGCCAACTCGTGGGCGGACGCCTGCAAGGTTGACGCGCCGGCATCGGCGCGATGATGCCGAACGTCGAATTGGTAATGCCCGACCCACCGGTTGATCTGGTCTGAGAGATCGGGTGGGCTGGTGAACACGGGGGAATCCTCCGGCGTCAGGGAGCAGGAGACGGATACCCCGTGGACCGACTGCGGCGGATAGCCCGGAGGGACCCCAATCACTATGGAGGCTCCGGATTCCCGTCCCACGACATCCCAGAGCGCCTCGTGGGGCATAGAGCGCGACGTGACCGGCGAGGGGCGGGCATAGTTGTATTCGGTTCGCTGGCGTGGACCGTAGATGCCGAGCATGCCGGGATCGCGTCCGGTGACGAGCGCCGGCCACGCCGGGACGCTGATTGTCGGGAGCGTCGATTCCAGCTCACCCCAGATCGAATTGGCGATGAGGTTGCTCAAAACCGGCAGACTGCTCCGAAAGCGATCAAACACGAGCTGGGGCGAGGCGCCGTCCAGCCCGATGATCAATACTTGCCTGGCTTGGTGCGCCATGCCCAGCGTGCCCTTTCCGCGTTGCGCCCGCGCTCTGGTGAAGCTCAGCGCCGGTCTGACAATGCCCCTCCCCAACCCCTCCCCAGCAAGCTGGAGAGGGGCTGTTCATCCGCGCGGGCGGCAGCGCACCGCCGTGGGGTCTGGTCAGAGGATAGCCTACATTTCTTTCCGGTGTATACGCGTCGGAGAGAACGATGGATGCAGCGTGCAACGGCACAGCAAGAGGATGAAGGGCTGAGGCGCTACCCCGCTGCTCATCGCGGCAAGAAGCGATCCACGACCATCACGCCGTAGAGCAACGCCAGGTAGATGTTGGAGTATTTGAATAGGTCCCAAGCCTGATTCGTCGTAGCGCGACGGAGGAGTTGCAGGGCCTTGAAAAGAAAGATGGCGCCTAATGCCGTGGAAGCGACCAGATAGAACACCCCCATCGAGCGAGTGAGGAACAGCGCCAGGGTCGTGAGGAGCAAAAGCGCCGCGTATTGGACGATCTGCCATCGCGTCTCGCCGCCGCCCCGCACTACCGGCAGCATGGGGACCCCGGCGGATTTGTAATCCTCCTCGCGCACGAGTGCGAGCGCCCAAAAGTGGGCCGGAGTCCAGAAATAGATGATGGCAAACAGGAGCACGGCGGGCAACGCGACCTGGTGCGTGACGGCAGCCCAGCCGACCAGTGGCGGCACAGCGCCGGCGGCGCCGCCGATGACGATATTTTGCGGAGTGACCCGCTTCAGCCAGAGGGAGTAGACCAACACATAGAACAAGTTACCCGCCAGCGCCAACAACGCGGCCAGAGGATTGACCGCCAGCGCCAGGAGCGTCACGGAGGCCACGGTGAGCGCCGCTCCGAAGGCGAGGGCGGGCCCGGTGGCGACGCGGCCGGTGGGAAACGGACGCGCCCGCGTGCGACGCATCGCGGCATCGAGATCGCGGTCCAGATAGCAGTTGAAGACGTGCGCTCCTGCGGCGGCGAGCGTTCCCCCCAGCAGGGTGAGCGCAAAGAGGCGAACGAACGTGTCAACGGGGATGGGTTGCAGACGATCCGCGACGAGCATGGCGGCGCCGGTCGGCACCAGCAGGAGCGGAATGATGCGCGGCTTCATCAAGCTGAGGTAAACGGCCAGGACAGTGGTAAGGCCGTTGCCATTCCGGCGCTCGCCATTGGCGGGCACCCGTTGAAACCGTGGGCGCGCCCACAGATACCACACGCAAGCGGCAAAGAGCACTGCCACGACGCCGCCGAAAACGCCCGTCGTCAGCGCTGGTACCTCGATATTACCCAATCCCACGGTCCAACCCGGCTTACGCCGGCATTAGCCAATCACTCTCAGGGCGAGCGACAGCAGTGGCAATCCACGCGCCGTTCACTGGATCAAGACCTCTCTCGGCGCTTGCCCCCTATCCTCCGCCAGAGTATCAGACATGAGCAGACCGCGTGCCCCGCTCTGTCCGCCCCAATGATACTACGCGGTGCCTCATTACCGGCTATACCCATGGCAGCGTATTTCCGTGCCAGCCCGTAGATTAGCTGGGGGATGTCCAGCGGACGGGTCTCGGCCTACCAGACTGTGGTTCCCAGCGACGGTACAATAACAGGCGCGTCGGCCGGGGTCGTCCATTGGTCCCCGAGCTGCCGGCTATGCCTCCGTAGCTCAGGGGATAGAGCTGCCGCCTTCTAAGCGGTCGGTCGCGGGTTCGAATCCTGCCGGAGGTGCTGGCTCGCTGCGCTCGCGGCCGGGGGGCAGAGGAGAGCGGCGCTTGGAATGATGGATAGCAGCACAGAATCGTCGTTTCCACTTGGGTCGCCGTTCTTCCCGTACCAGCTCCCCCTTGCTCCCCTGCCCCTCTGC
>Ga0207416_1000476_pt1 | contig 69273 bp, 63 predicted proteins | sample PaiPotPPM11metaG_FD_184107 | JGI IMG/M metagenome (GOLD analysis project Ga0207416, IMG submission 184107) | Iron sulfur acid spring bacterial and archeal communities from Banff, Canada, to study Microbial Dark Matter (Phase II) - Paint Pots PPM... ... | reverse complement strand
GGGCATTGGGGTTCGCAGTTCAGGCACACATTTGCATAGGAATCTGCAAATGCAAAAGCGGAGTCAATCTCGACTGCGCCTATGACGCAATTGCGAAAGACAGTTGCAATGTTGCGTTCTACAGTGCGCATCTGTTGAGGGGGAGAGCTTAAATGTCGGCGACGCCGCGTGAACTGGTCGAGCGCTTTTATCATGTTGTCTGGAACCAGGCGGACGAGGCCGAGGCGCGCAAAATCCTTAGTGCCGATTTTCGCTTCCGCGCCTCGCTCGGTCCGGAGCTGCGCGGTCCCGGCGGCTTTATCGCTTATCTGCGTTCGGTGCGCATGGCGCTGGAAAATTTCACTTGCACCATCGAGGAATTGATTGCGACCGAGGACCGCGCCGCGGCGCGGATGAGTTTCCGCGGCCGACACCGCGGCAAAATGTTCGGCATCGAAGCTACCGGCCGCGACATCCGCTGGAGCGGCGCGGCGTTTTTCAAGATAGGCGGCGGGACGATCACCGAGCTTTGGGTGCTCGGCGATATCGAGGCGGTGCGCCGCCAGCTCACGCCGGAGCAACGCTTGGAGTCGTTTTCGGTGTAAGGTTGGTTTTCGTGCACGGCCGGCGGCCGGCGGAACAAGAACGATAAGCGGGACGGAGCGCCATGACCCTTCAGCAGAATACCGACCACATCCAGACCACGCATATCGGCAGCCTGCCGCGGCCGCATGCGCTCCTTGATCTGATGAAGGCGAAATTCACCGGCCAGCCGTTCGACGAGAAAAAGTTCGAAGCGCTGCTGGCTCAGTCGGTGAGTGACGTGGTGCGCAAGCAGGTGGACTGCGGCATCGAGATCGTCACCGACGGCGAATTCTCCAAGCCCGGCTTTTTCACCTACATCCAGGAGCGCCTCGAAGGTTTCGAGGCGAGGCCCGGCCAGAAGATGAAGCTGTTCGTGCAGGAGGTCGCCGCGTTTCCTGACTATTACCAGGAATATTTCAAGACCGCGATGATGGGCGGCGCGATCGTCACGCTGGCGCCGGTGGTCTGCGTCGGCCCCGTCAAATATCGCGGTGAGACATTCGTCCGGCGCGACATCGCCAACATCAAAAACGCCGCGGCAGCCGCGGGCGTTCCGGATCACCACGTCTTTCTGCCCGCCACCGCGGCGTCCGGTGTCGGGCTGAACGAATATTACAAAGGCGATGAAGAGTATTTTCATGCGCTGGCGGCCGAACTCGGCAAGGAATACCGCGCCATCGCCGACGCCGGCATATTGGTGCAGATCGACGATCCGTTCCTGCCGGATATTTTCTTCGAGCCCGACCTTGACCGCGCGCAGATGAAGCGGCGCGCGGAAATCTACGTCGAGGCGACCAACACCGCGCTCAAGGGCATTCCACCCGAGCGCGTGCGCTTTCACACCTGCTACGGCATTAACGAAGGCCCCCGCCTTTACGAGGCGGCGCTAGCCGACATCATCGACTATGTGCTGAAGATCAATGCCGGCTCGTACAGCTTCGAAGCCGCCAATCCGCGCCACGAGCACGAATATCATCTGTTCGAAACCGTCAAAGTCCCGGATGGCAAGGTGATTTGCCCGGGCATGATCACCCATGCCAGCAATATCGTCGAGCATCCGGAGCTGATCGCCGAGCGCATCATGCGCTTTGCCAAGCTGGTCGGCCGCGAAAATGTCATCGCCGCCGCGGATTGTGGCTTCTCCTCGCAGGCGTTGTACCGGACCGAAGTCCATGAGACTGTGGTTTGGGAAAAGTTCAAGGCGCTGCGCCAAGGCACCGATATCGCAACCAAGAAACTGTGGCACTGATGCACGCTCCTTCGCCTTCGCTGAATTCGCGCCGCGCCATGCACGGCAACAACACCCTGCAGATCGGCCTGTTCGGGGCCAATTGCTCGTCCGGCCGCGCGGTGACGCTGGTCCCCGAGCGCTGGTCGGGCAATTGGACCGACAACAAGAAGCTCGCGGTCATGGCGGACGACGCCGGCATCGATTTTCTGCTGCCGATCGGGCGCTGGAAGGGCTATGGCGGCGACACCGATTATCAGGGCACCACGCTGGAGACGATCACCTGGGCGACCGGCCTCCTCGGCGCCACCAGGCGCATCACCGTGTTCGGTACCGTGCATGCGCCGATTTTCAATCCGGTGGTGGCGGCGAAGGAAATGGTCACTGCCGATCACGTCGGCGAAGGCCGCTTCGGGCTCAACATCGTGGTCGGCTGGAACGAGGGCGAGTTCGACATGTTCGGCGTCGAGCAGCGCGCCCACGAGGACCGCTACGACTACGCCCAGGAATGGATCGACGTCATCAAGCTGATCTGGTCCGACCGCGAAAATTTCGACTTCGACGGCAAATACCTGCACATGAAGGGCATCAAGGGTAAGCCGAAACCGTTCGGCGGCGCCCGCCCGGTCATCATGAATGCCGGCGCCTCGGCCACCGGCCAGGCTTTCGCGGTGAAGAACTGCGATGCGTTCTTCCTGCAGGCCTCGCGCACCTCGCTCGACGAAACCGCGGCCCGCGTGCGGCGCGCGAAGGATGCAGCCGTCGCGCAAGGCCGCGAGATCGGCTGCTACACCGTCGGCGTCGTCACCTGCCGGCCGACCCAGAAGGAGGCCGAGGAGTATTTCCATCACTGCATCGTCGAACGCGCCGACTGGAACGCCGTCGACAGCATTCTGGCGCTGAAAAACATTTCGCCGCAAACCGTGCCGATGGAGGAATTCCTCAAGCAGCGCTCCGGCTATGCGCAGGGTATGGGCGGCCTGCCGCTCGTCGGCGATCCCGATCGCGTCGCGGCGCAGCTTGCCGACTTAAGCAAAGCCGGGCTGACTGGCATTGCCATCTCGCTGGTCAATTACCTCGCCGAGCTGCCCTACTTTTGCGACGAGGTGATCGGCCGGTTGGAGCGCATGGGGCTGCGGGAGAAGGTGAGGGCGTGAATTCCCTCCGCCTTGTGGGGGAGGACGAAGCATTACCTCCTGCTCACAATCGCCGCGCCGCGCTTCTTGTTGTAACGGTGGATCGCAACGCGCTCCCACACGCCGTTGACGTGATAGGGATCGCTCCGCGTAAACGCATCGACCGCGGCGCGATCGGCGGCATCGATGACGAAAATGCTGCCGACCGGCGTCTCGCCGTCGCCGGCGACCAGCGTGCCGGCGGTCACCACGTCGACGCCGTGGTCGGCGGATTTGTCGAGATGGATGCGATGGTCGCGGTAATGCCTGGCCCGCGTCGGCAGCATGTCCTTCTTGTCGAGCGCGTGGACCACGAACAGCATGCTTGACTCCGCGGCGGAACCGCATCCTAAACCCTCTCCCGCTTGCGGGGGAGGGTAGGGTGGAGCTCTTTGGCTTGCCTCGCGCGTTTCGACTTGCCTGTCCCGCGTCACTTCGCTTGCATCCTTCCCCGTTATCGCAGGGCAGGAGAAGAACTACGCCCGCCGCCGCGAGATCACATAAGATTCATCGACGAACCACAGTCCGCCGCGCTCGCGCAACACCGCGCGCGTGGCGTCGATATAGCGGCTGTCGGCGGCGGCTTCCGCCACGCGGTCGTCTTCGACCTGCGCCACATAGATCGCCGCGTTCCAGGCGGCGAACAGCGTCGAGGTGCCGATCGATTCGGAGATTTCCGACGGCAGCGTGTGCATCTCGTAGCGGAATAGCGAGCGATTGTCGGCATAGGCGTTGAAATTGAGCTCGCGTCCGGCCGGGCCGAGCTCGTGCTTGACCGCTTTGAGGATCTGGTGGCGGTCGTGGATGAATGGATTGTCGTCCGGCCATACTTTCTGGATGATTTCCATGCCGGGATCGTGGCCGTGCGAATGGATGGCGATGAGCCTTCCGCCGGGGCCGAGCGCGCGCGCCAACGGCCCGATCACGCGCTTGGCCTTGAAGTCGAGCGAGGCGCGCGCCCGGTACGGCTGCGAGGCGATGACGAGATCGTAATCGGCGCGCGTGCCGCCGGCTCTGGGAATCAGCGGATCGAGCAGGAAGCGATGGTCCTCGCGGTAGAGGACCAGCACCACCGGCCGCTCGTACATCGGATTGCCGGTGCGCGTCGACACGCCGGCCTTCCAGTTCTGCGCCAGGAACGGTTCGAGAGCGATGATCTGTTGCTCGAAACGGTGCGCGGAATTTCCCAGCAGCGGCAGCTCGTGCCAGACTAGGCTCGACGCCGCATTGAGCGATTTGACGTGCAGCCATGGCGCGTCGGCATAAGCGAGGTTGGTCAAGACCAGCACCGTTGCCGGATGCTCGAAAAAGCGGTCCGACATTTTCTGCAGCGTCAGCCGGACGTCTTCCAGCGAAATCTCCTTGCCGACGATATAGAACGGCATATGCGCGAAACGGTCGTGCATCGCGCGCATCACCCGCGTGAGTACCGAGCCGTCGCCGACGCCGGCGTCGAACACCCGCACCGCCGGCGGGTGCGGATGGATATGCGCCAATTCCTCGGAGACGCGGTGCGCGACCTCCCACTTCTCGCTGCAGGTATTGACGAAGAGCAGATACTTTTGCCGGTTGTCGAAGAAGCGGAAATTGCGCGCCGGATCGCCGGGCGTGAGCGGCGCCGCGGGCAGCGCCGCCGGCATGGCGCGCGCCTCGCGCGGCCGCTCGATGATTGCCGGCCGCGGCTCCAGCGCCGGATGCGCCGCCATAAAACCGTGGATGCGGTCGAGCGTGTCGGTGGTGATGCGGCCGCCGTTGCGTAAGCGCGCCGCGAGCTTGCCGTCGTTGACGGCGCGGCGGCCGAAGGTCGATTCCGCCAAGCCGGTGCGGCGGCAATAGTCGGAGATCTCCGTAAGGAGTTGTTGCGCGTTCATGGGCGCCCGCTCCCGATCCTTTCGTTTCCTCACCGCCGCACGTGGGGCGCTGGCACGCTCTTGTTGGCGCGCGGCATGGGGCAAGCGAACCAAATCTGTTGGGCAAGGGTCAACCACAATCGTGCCCACTATAGTAGTGGGCAGAGTGATGGGCAATATCCCATTTCCAGTGGGCGGCGTCCGGCCGCGAGAGCCGTCCATGATTGCGTACCGCCCGCATCGTCAAATAAAGGGTTCTTTCCGTGCCCGGGACCATATAGGGTTGCGGCCCGGAGGCCCTGTGGCACATCTCCAAACGTCCTTGCGGCCTCGGCGCCGGTTCTGCGTCGTGCTCATCAAACCCTCGCACTATCATGATGACGGCTACGTCATTCGCTGGTGGCGTGGACTGGTGCCGTCGAACTCGCTCGCCGCGCTGCACGGCGTGGCGCTCGATTGCGCGCAGCGCCGCGTGCTCGGACCGGACGTCGACATCGCTATCGACATCATCGATGAGACCAATACCCGCGTCGATGTGCCAAAGCTGCTGCGCCGGTTCCGCAAAGCAAACGGCTTTGGCATGGTCGGGCTCATCGGCGTGCAGACCAACCAATATCCGCGTGCGCTCGATATCGCGCGGCCGTTCCGTGCGGCAGGCATTCCGGTCGTCATCGGCGGCTTTCATGTCTCCGGCTGCATCGCCATGCTCGACGGCGCGGCGGTCGATCTCGATCGCGCCCGCGAGCTCGGCGTGTCTATCTTTGCCGGCGAAGCGGAAGGCCGCTTCGAGACGCTGTTGCAGGAAGCGGCCGGCGGCCGCCTCAAGCCGGATTACGACTTCACCGACGATCTGGTCGATATGACGGGCCAGCCGAGCCCGTTCTTGCCGATCCAGTTCGTCAAGCGCACCGCCGGCACTAATTCGAGCTTCGATTCCGGCCGCGGCTGCCCGTATCAATGTTCGTTTTGCACCATCATCAACGTCCAGGGCCGCAAGTCGCGCTCGCGCTCGCCCGACGACGTTGAGAAGGTCATCCGCGAAAATTGGGCGGAAGGCATTTCCCGCTTCTTCCTGACCGACGATAATTTTGCGCGCAACAAGGAGTGGGAGCCGATCCTCGATCGGCTGATCAGGCTTCGCGAAGTCGACAAGATTCCGCTCGGCCTGATGATTCAGGTCGACACGCTGTGCCACAAGATTCCGAATTTTATCGAGAAGTGCCGACGCGCCGGCGTGACGCGGGTGTTCATCGGTCTCGAGAACATCAATCCCGACAATCTCAAAGCGGTCAAAAAACCGCAGAACAAGATCACCGAATACCGCAGGATGCTGTTGGCGTGGAAAGCGCAAGGCATCTTCACCTATGCCGGCTACATCCTCGGCCTGCCGGCCGACACGCCGGAATCGATCCGCCGCGACATCGAGATCATCCAGCGCGAATTGCCGCTCGATATCGTCGAATGGGCGATCCTCACCCCGCTGCCCGGCTCGGAGGATCACACCGCGATGTGGAAGAAGGGCGCCGCCATGGACGGCAACCTCAACAATTACGATTTCGAGCATGTGGTTTCCGACCATCCCAACATGAGCCGCGCGGAATGGCAGGCGATCTACAAGGAAGCCTGGACCCGCTACTATTCGCCGGCGCATGTCGAGACCTTGCTCAAGCGCGGAGCCGCCGCCGGCACGCCCCTGCTCAGTCTCATCAAGGCGCTGGTGCCGTTCATCCACATGGCGCCGGTCGAGAACATCCATCCGTTGCAGGCCGGATTGTTCCGCCGCAAGCACCGCTCGGAGCGCCGCTACGGCTTGCCGCGCGAGTCGGTGGGTGCGTTTTATGCCGACCACATAGCGAAAACGGTCGCCAACAACTTAAAGCTCATCGGCACCATCTTCTGGATCCTGCGGCTCAAGCGCCGCATCGAGCGCGATCCCCGCCGCCGCGCCTATATCGACACCGCGCTTACCCCGGTGGTGGACGACGACGCCACGCTCGATCTTCTCACCAAGACCACCGGAGCGCAGGCCGCCATTGCGCATCTCAAGAAAGTCGCGGCGCTGACGCATTAGGGGGTGGGGCGGTCTTGTCGCCGCCGACGCATTCGCCCCCCGCGAAACGCTTTCGCGGGCAGGATGGCGGGTTACGCTTCCGCCAATAAAAGGAAATCCATGCCCCGTTTTGCCGCCAATCTCGGCCATCTGTTCACCGAGTATCCGCTGCTCGAACGCTTCCGCGCCGCCGCGGCTTGCGGCTTTTCCGCCGTCGAGCTGCAATTTCCCTATGACACCGCGCCGGCCGCGGTGAAGGCCGCGTTGGCGCGGCACGGGCTGACCCAGCTCGGCGTCAACACGCCGCAATGCCCGGAATTCGGGCTTGCCGCGCTGCCCGGCCGCGAACGCGATTTCGACACCGCGTTCGCCCGCGCGCTTGATTACGTTACCGCGATCGGCGGCACCGCGATCCATTGCATGGCCGGCGTCGTGCCGGTCAATGAGCGGCCAGCGGCGGAGAAAGTTTTCATCGCGAACTTGTTGCGCGCCGCCGCCGCGGCGGCGAAGTCGAACGTCACGCTTCTGATCGAGCCGATCAATCCGCGCGACCGGCCAGGTTATTTCCTGAGCCATGTCGAGCACGCCGCCGATCTGGTCGGCAAAATCGGCGCGCCGAACGTGCGCGTGCAGTTCGACTTTTATCACGTTCAAATCGTCGGCGGCGACCTGATCAAGCGCTTCGAGAAATTCCTGCCGGTGGTCGGCCACGTGCAGATCGCCGCGGTGCCGACGCGCCACGAGCCGGACGAGGGCGAGATCGGCTATCCCGCCGTCTTCGCCGCGATCGATAAGCTCGGCTACACGGGCTGGATCGGCTGCGAATACAAGCCGCGCACCCGCACCGAGGAAGGCTTAAGCTGGGCCAAGCCTTACGGCGTCGTACCAAAAATGTAGGGTGAGCATCGCGCTGGCATTGCACGTCCGCGTGGGCAAAATCGTGCAATGCGTGATGCCCGCGCGGCGACGCAGAGGCAAGACGATTTTGCCCACCCTACCAAACGAAACCGCAAGGGGAGTTGAACATGCGTCTCGACGGCAGAACCGCGCTCGTCACCGGCGCCGGATCGGGCATCGGCAAGGCTATTGCCGAGACCTACGCACGCGAGGGCGCGCGCGTGATGCTCGCCGACCTTAATCTCGACGCGGCGAAATCGGCCGCCCGCGCCATTGGCAACAATGCCGTTGCGGTGCGCTGCGATGTGACAAAACAATCCGATATCGCCGCGGCGGTCGCCGAGACATTGTCGGCCTTCGGCGCACTCGACATCCTGGTCAACAATGCCGGTGCGACCCACATCAACAAGCCGATGCTGGAGATCGACGAGGCGGAGTACGATCATATTTTCGCGGTCAACGTGAAAGGCCTGTTTCAGTTCTGCCAAGCGGTGGTGCCGCATTTCCGCAAAGCCGGCGGCGGCGTTATCGTCAATATCGGCTCGACCGCGGGATTGCGGCCGCGGCCGGGGCTATCGGCCTATAACGCCACCAAGGGCGCGGTTCACACGCTGACCAAATCGTTGGCGGTGGAGCTCGCGCCGGATCGCATCCGCGTCTGCGCTATCGCGCCGGTCGCTACCGATACGCCGCTGTTGCCGAGCTTTCTCGGGCCCGCGCCGGGGCAACGCGAAAGGTTCATCGCCACCGTGCCGCTCGGCCGGCTGGCGCAGCCGCAAGACATCGCCAATGCCGCTTTGTATCTGGCCTCGGACGACGCGGAGTTTGTTACAGGAAATATTGTCGAGGTCGACGGCGGGCGTTGCGTGTAGGTGGAACTCATTGCGCTCATTCCCGCGAAGGCGGGAATCCAGCTGGGTGCCCGCCTGCGCGGGGACGAGCGGATTAAAGTTGATATGCGGTATTTTTGCCGGTTGGCCGACTTTTTGCAGGCACAATTGTTGGTGTATCGTCGGTGCCGTGGGACGGTAGGGGCGGGTAGGGACCATGTGGGGTCGCAAGCGCAGAGCTGAGGCACCGAAAGATGCCGTGCCGTTGTCGCCGCTACAGGAGGCGATGCATCGGGCGCGCGTCGAGGCCGCCGAACGCACATCCGTCGTCGTCGATTTGCGCGACGCCGAGGTGGCGCGCCTTGAACTGCTGAACGAGGCGCTCGATCCGCTGTTTGCCGAGATTCCGGCGGAGGTCGAATTGTTCGATCGCGGCATCAGTCGCGGCGAGACGCCGCGGCTGTGGATCGACGCGGTGGCGCATGTCGCCATGGGCCGCGACAAGCGCGCCTATCGCTTCCTGCACGACAGCCGCATGGGCCGCCACGTGCTCGCCGAGTCGCACGAGATTCCGGGCATCGTGCAGGCGGTGACCACCTATGTCGCGCGCCGGCTCGTCGAACGGCAACGCGCGCTCGCCGAAGGTCCGCATCTCTTGGCGCGAGCGCCGGCCAAGGAGGCGCAGCGCTATCGCCGTCGGCGGCGCTGGCGAACAGCCGGCGTGTTGCTGCTCGGCTTTCTAATTGGCGCGGCGGCGCTGTTTGCCGCCGCCTTGCTACTGGCGGGCGGTCCTTAAATAGTTTTACGCTCGACTTCGCGGATGACGCCATTGCCGTTGCGTTGCCGCGCAATCATTTCGCAGCGCCATTTGCCGGTGCCGGCCACCGCGGTCTCGATCTTAAACAGATGATACGCGGCCGCACCCTCGTCGCCGTGCGCCGCCGCGACCGAGGCCGACGGCACGCCGACTGCGGGAATTTTCTTGCCGTGCGGTGCGTCGAGCCAAACCAGCGAAGAGCGATGGTCGTGGCCGTGCAGCAAAAGGTCGGCGCCCTTTTCGGCGAGCACGCGGCGCAGCGCCGGTGCGTCGACCAGGCGACGCAGATAACGCCGCAGCGGGCTTTTGGGCGGGTGATGGATCAACACGACGCGAAACAAATCGCGCGTCTGATCGAGCAACTCGGAAAAGTACGCGAGCTGCCGCGCGCCGAGCCGCCCGGTCGCCATGAACGGCCCGGTCGGCACGCCGGTCGACAGCGCGATCAGCGCCACCTCGCCGCGTCGCCGCAGGTAGGGGTAGCGGTCGATGCCGTCGTCGCCGCGCATGTAATCGCCCCAGAACTGGGCGGGCATCCGTTCGACGCCGCGGACATAGACGTCGTGATTGCCCGGCATCGTCGTGACGTCGCGTGGATTGCCGAGCGCGACCAGCCAGCTGCGCGCGAGGGCAAATTCCTCAGGCAGCGAGAAATTGACGAGATCGCCGGTAACTGCGATGTGGTCGGGGTTTTGCGCTTTCAGGTCGCGGGTGATGGCGTCGAGAACTTCGGGCCGGTGGATTTTCTCACGCTTGCGCAGCCAATTGATGTAGCCGAGCCCGCGCTTGCTCAAAAGTTGAGAACCGCGCGGCGGGCAAGCCATATGCAGGTCGGACAGATGCGCCAGCGTGAACATTGCGTGAGCGACGCTTTTTCATGGAGCATGATCTTATCCGAAAGCCGCTACCCAAATTTCGGGGTCATGCCTCACCCAGCATCGCAGACACGTCATAACAAATCACGAACTTCCGATCAGGATGCCGACGGCGAATACCAAGACGCCGCCGACCACCACCTGGAACGCCGCCTGCAGAAACGGCGTATCCATGTAGTGCGTGCGGATCCAGGCGATGGCGACCAACTCGACCGCGACGACGGCGAAGGCGACGGAGGTCGCGACGTAGAAGTGAGGAATGAGATAGGGCAGCGCATGGCCGAGGCCGCCGAGCGCGGTCATCGCGCCGGTTACCGCGCCGCGCACCACCGGCGCGCCGCGCCCGGTGAGCGAGCCGTCGTCCGACATCGCTTCGGCAAAGGCCATCGATATGCCTGCGCCGAGGGCTGCCGCCAGGCCGACCAGAAAGGTCGACCAGGTATTGTGCGTGGCGAAGGCCGCCGCGAATAGCGGCGCCAGCGTCGAGACCGAGCCGTCCATCAATCCGGCCAGGCCGGGCTGCACATATTGCAGCACGAACATGCGGCGCGCGGCCTGATCCTCGGAGCGGCGCGATTGCGGGCTGAGCTTTTCGCCTAGCTCATGCGCTAGCGCTTCGTGCTTGTCTTCGGCGGCGGCGAGCGTTCGCAGCAGATCGCGTACCGCGTCGTCGTGAGCGGATTGCGCCGCGCGGCGGTAGAAGCGCGCGGTTTCGTATTCCATCTCCTCGGCGAACTTGCGCGTTGCGTCGAGGCTAAGCGTGCTGTTGAGCCAGATCGGCCGGCGTGCGACAAAACCTTTGACGTCCTGGCGGCGGATCAGCGGCAGAAAGTCGCCGAATTTCTTGCGATGCAGGTCGAGCAGCATGTCGCGATGCCCAATCTCCTCCTGCGCCATTTTATCGTACATATCGGCGGTCTCGGGATACGCGCCGCGCAGCCGGTCGGCGAAGGAGCGGTAGATGCGGTTGTCCTCGTCCTCATTGGATATCGCCAGCGCGAGAATTTCCTGCTCGTTCAAATCGGCAAAGCGTTTCACGGGCTTCCCTCAACGGCGCAAAGTGCAGAGCGTAATAAGACCATATTAGAACAATTCTAATTATGGACGCGAGTCGGGAATACAAGATGGGACTTGATGCCATCCGCCGTCCGTTCGAGCCCATAATCCGCCAAGTTTTGCACGGTTATTGGCGGTTTTCGCGCGGCCTTACGCTTGGCGTGCGGGCGCTGGTTTTCGACGGCGAAGGCCGGGTTTTCCTGGTGAAGCACTCTTACGTCGCCGGCTGGCATTTGCCGGGCGGCGGCGTCGAGACCGGCGAGACGCTGCTGGCTGCGCTCGACCGCGAACTGCGCGAGGAGGGCAATATCGAACTGGCCGAGCCGCCGGTCTTCCACGCGGTCTATTTCAATCGCCGCGTCTCGCGGCGCGATCACGTCGTGCTTTATGTAGTGCGCTCGTTCCGGCAGATCGCTCCGCCACAGCCGAACTCGGAAATCGTCGCGCACGGCTTTTTTGCGCCGCAGTCGCTGCCTGAAGCCACTTCGCGCGCGACGCGCGAGCGTATCGCCGAAGTGCTCACCGGCCGCGCCGCTTCCGAACTGTGGTGAGCGCAATCTGGCGGCTCTGCGACATTGCTGTGGCAACGCGAGTTTTCCGGTAATTCAATGCTGCGTGCTGCGGCCCCGATTTTGACAACGACTATGACTATTACGGCGGCGACAGTTGCTATCGGCAACGATGGGTGCCTACGCCCTTTGGCTGGCGATGGCGCGACGTTTGGGTCTGCGATTAAAGCCCTTCTCTGAGGCTACCGGACGCGTCCTTTCGAAAGGGAAGCGGCGCATTTTGTTCAGCCGAAGCGGGCACGGTCGTGCGGCGCGGTGAAATCGATCAACGGACCGATCGGCACGATGCCGGTCGGATTGACTTGGCGCTGGCTGCCGTAATAGTGCCGCTTGATGTGATCGATGCTGACGGTGTCGGCGATGCCCGGCACGGAATAGAGATCACGCAAATAGTTCCATAGATTGGGATAGTCCGCGACGCGGCGCAGGTTGCATTTGAAATGGCCGTAATAGACGGTGTCGAAACGGATCAGCGTGGTGAACAGCCGCCAATCCGCTTCGGTGATCTCTCGGCCCACCAGATAACGCTGGCGTGACAGGCGCTGTTCGATCCGGTCGAAGGCGGCGAAAAGGGCGCGGGCGGCCTCTTCATAGGCCGCTTGGCCGGTCGCAAATCCGGCGCGATAGACGCCGTTATTGACATTCGGATAGACAAGGTCATTGACACGATCGATCTCCGCGCGCAATTCCGCGGGGTAATAATCGGTGCGGACATTGGTGAATGCATCGAAGGCCGAATTGAACATGCGGATGATTTCGGACGATTCGTTGTTGACGATGGTGCGCCGCTTCTTGTCCCACAGCACCGGAACCGAGACGCGCCCGGTATAATGCGGATCGGCGAGCAGATAGATCTCGGCAAGCGTCGTCTTGCCATTGACGTCGTCGCGCGTGCCGCCCTGCGCGGTGCCGAATTCCCAGCCGGTCTTACCGTAGAGCGGCTCGGTGACGGATACCGAGATCGCATTTTCGAGCTTCTTCAGGGAGCGGAAGATCATGGTGCGATGCGCCCACGGGCAGGCATGCGAAACGTACAGATGATAGCGGTCGGCTTCGGCGGCAAAGCCATCCTTGTCGGTCGGGCCGGCGCTGCCGTCGGCGGTGACGAAGTTGCGGAAGCTTGTCGTCGGCCGGATGAAGTGGCCGTCCTTGGTCCGTGATGCATCTTCTTGCCAGACGCCGTCGACGAGCAGGCCCATAGTTTTCTCCGCCGTTTCGCTAAGGTCTCAATCTAAGCATTATCGGCGCTCGCGATAGGGCTTGCCCGGCGAAGCCGGCTGGACCTTCGCGGAGCGAGATGATAGGCGGCAACGCGATGAGCGACATTTCACTCACCATCCTTCCCGAGGCCGCCGACGATGCAGCTGCGATCGAGCGGTTGCACGAACGCACGTTCGGGCCGGGGCGTTTCGCCAAGACGGCCTATCGGTTGCGCGAACAGGCCGCGCATCGGCTCGACGTGTCGTTCACCGCCCGCATCGGCACGCTCTTGGTCGGCTCGGTTTGGCTGTCTCCGGTCCGTATCGGCGAGACCAAGGCGCTGCTGCTCGGTCCGCTCACGGTCGAGCCGGCATTTCGCGAACGCGGCGTCGGCCAGGCCTTGATCGAGCGTGCGCTCAAGGAAGCCAAGGCGAAGGGCCACCGCCTCGTCATCCTGGTCGGCGACGAGCCGTATTACGGAAAGTGCGGCTTCAAGCGCGTTCCGCCGGGGCGCGCGACCATGCCCGGGCCGGTCGATCCGGCGCGGCTTCTCGTCGCCGAACTCGAGTCCGGGGCGTTCGACGACGTAGCGGGGCCGATTCGGCCGGATTGAAAGTGAACTACCGCCCCTCGCGTGCCCAGGCGCTGGCGAGACTGCCGAGCAGCAGCAACAAGCCGAGCAGGCCGGTGAACACCGGCAGCACGCCGATACCGCGCACTACGCTGGCGTCGCGCATTTTGAGGCCGATCCAGTCGTCGCCTTTGTAGGTATCGCCGGAGCGCACCGCGACGATGCGCGGCACATTGAGTCCATTGCCGTCGTCAAGCCGCACGGCAGCGCCGCCGGTTGCGTCGGTGAGCGGGGACATTACTTTTGTGGTCGAGGTCACCTGGGCATATTCGAGCGGATTGGCCGGCCCGATATTGACGAGCGCATTGAGCTTGCCGTCGGTGGCGCGCCACAGCCCGAGTTCGTTTGCGGCCACGCTGGATTCCCACACGCCAGGTTGGGTCGGATTGAGCGTGAGCGTGCGCTTCGCGCCTGACGGCGAGGTCAACGTCACGGGCGAGACTTGATCGGCCATGGTTTGCCGCCGCACCACCAGATTATGCCCGCTGACCGTGAGCCGCAGCGCTTCCTCTTCGAGATCCGGCTCCTTCATCAGCCAATGCGAGAGCCGGCGCAAGAGATCGAGATGCGGACCGCCGCCTTCGAAGCCGCGCGCCCACAGCCACAGCTGGTCGGAGAGCAATAGCGCCACGCGGCCCTGGCCCTCGTGCGAAAGCACCAGCAACGGCTCTTGATCCGGCCCCTGCATCACGGCCGTGCCGGTCGTGTTCCGAGTATCGACGATGCGAAACCATTCGCTCCAATGCGGCGGGTTGCTGTCGGAGCCTTCAAGGCCGCGCGTCACCGGATGGCGTTTGCCGAGTTCCGTTAGCGTCGGGCGAAACGCTTCGTCGGTGACGATGCCGGTCGGTTCGGCCGGCAGCACCGCGTCGAGCGGGGTGTGCCAAACGCTGGTCGGGCTCGCATAATCTGGACCGGCGGCAACCAGGACCGCGCCGCCGTCGCGAACGTAGCGGGCAATGTTATCGAAGTAGATCATCGGCAGCACGCCCTGGCGCGCGTAGCGGTCGAAGATAATGAGCTGGAACTGGTCGATTTTCTGCTGGAACAGCTCCCGGGTCGGGAATGCGATCAGCGACAGCTCGTTGATCGGCGTGCCGTCCTGCTTCTCCGGCGGTCGCAAAATCGTGAAGTGCACGAGATCGACCGAGGGATCCGATTTAAGGAGGTTGCGCCAAGTCCGCTCGCCGGCATTCGGCTCGCCTGAGACCAGCAGCACGCGCAGCTTATCGCGCACGCCGTCGATCGAGACCACGGCCCGATTGTTGACTTGCGTCAGTTCGCCTTCGAGCGGCGACGCCTCGATCTCGACGATATTCGCACCGCCATGCGGGATCGGAATATCGATGTTTTGCGGCACGCCGACGGGAACGGTGCGTTGGTCGATCACATCGCCGTCGCGGCGCACCGTCACCTCGGCCGTGCCGGCATCGGCGCCCTGATCCTCGACCCGGTAGGTGATGGTCTGTGGCTGGCCGACAATGCCGAAGCGCGGCGCGGCAACGAGCGCAACGCGGCGGTCGCGCTCGTTCTTGTGTCCGGTAATTAGCGCGTGGACCGGCGCGGCAAAGCCGAGCGTGGCGGCGTTGGTTGGCACGTCGTGAACGCGACCGTCGGTGATCATGATCGCGCCGGCGATGCGATCGGCCGGCACGTCGGCGAGCGACGAGCCAAGCGCGGCGAACAACCGCGTGCCGTCGGTCTCGCCGTCGGCCTGACCGGCTTCTACCACCCGCACTTCAAGGCCGGGAATATGGCTCAGCCGCGCCACCACTGCGGCGCGCGCGGCTTCGGTCTGCTGGGTGCGGTCGCCAAAGCTCTGGCTCGGACTCTTGTCGACGACGACGACCGCGACCGAGTTCAACGGGTCGCGATGCTCGCGCGTGAACGACGGATTGGCGAGCGCCAGTACGATCAAGGCCAGCGCCAGTGTTCGGATCATGGCGCCGCGGCTGCGCGACACAAAGAGCAAGAGCGCAAACAGGCATGCCGCGCCGATGGCCGCCCACAATTCCGGAGCGCTGATCAGAGGAGCGAAGGCAACGCCAAGATTCATGCTCTCTCCTATTGCCCCAATCGCTCGAGCAAGGCCGGCACGTGGACTTGATCCGCTTTATAGTTGCCGGTGAGCGTGTACATGACGATGTTGACGCCGGCGCGAAACGCCATTTCGCGCTGGCGCGGCTGACCATCCACCATAGGCAGCATCGGCTGGCCGTCGGATCGCGTCGCCCAGGCGCCGGCAAAGTCGTTCGAGGTAATGAGAATCGACGACACCCCGTCGCCGCCGCGGGCGGGCCGGTTCGAGGTCTCCTCGTCACTGGTCGACGGCAGCGCTTCGACCCAAAGCTGGCCGGTATCGAAACGGCCGGGGAAATCGCGCAACAGATAGAATGTCTTGGTCAAAACGTGATCGCGCGGCACTGGTTCGAGTTCCGGGATGTCGAGCGAGGACAGAATTTTGCGCAATTCGAGCATGCCCGGACTATTGGTCTCGCCACCCGGCCCAGGCGGCGCGACGACGGCGTCGCGGGTATCGAACAGGACGGTGCCGCCATCCTTCATATACGTGTCGATGCGCTTGAGCGCGTCGGCGGAAGGTCGCGCCGCTCCGGACACGATGGGCCAGTAAATCAGCGGATAGAACGCCAGCTCGTCATGCGCGATGTCGAGGCCGATCGGATCGCCCGGCTCCAGCGCGGTGCGTTGTGCGAGAAACAGCGTGAGCCCGGCCAGTCCGGCCTTGCTGATCGCGTCGACGTCGGCATCGCCCGTAATCACATAGGCGAGTTTGGTTTCCAGCGCCGACTGCGGCACGTCCGGATTGGGCGTTTCTTCCTGGGCGTGGGCCTGCGCCAGCGTCAGCGCGAGCGAGGCAACGAGGATCACGGCTGCGCCGGCGGCCCGCGCACCGCGCGGCAACAGGCGCTGGATGCCGCCACCGAGGAAGAGAACGACCAGCGTGTCGAGCAAGAGGAGCGAAAGCGCGATCAGAAAGATAGGTCCGCGCAGATCCTGCGGCTCGCTGGTGCGATAGATTCCATGGCTCGCGGTTGCGAGGGCTGAGAAATCGAGCGGTGCAAGACGATCGTTCGGAGTGAGCGTGTTGACGGCCAGGAGACTTTCCGGCGGTCCGTAGAAGCCCGGCGGATGGTCGGTGGTGGCGTTGCCGGAAAAGTCCGGAGCTACCGGTCGCGCCGTCGGCGGTGGCGCGGCGAAACTGCCGAAACCGTCGAGCATGTGGCTCGGCTGGATCACTTCCTGCGCATTCTGGGTTTTGGCGGCGCCGGCATCGGCGGCAGGCGCGGTACCGGCGAGCGCGACAATACGCTTGAGCATTTCGACGAATGTGCCCGACAGCGGCAGGTTCGACCACCGCGTATCGCCGGTGACGTGGAACAATACGATCATCCCCTTGCCGCGCCGCGCCGCAGTGACGAGCGGCGTGCCGTCGGCCAGCGTCGCCCAGGTGTTGTCGCTCAGCGCTGCGTCGGGCTCGGCCAGAACCTGGCGGGTGACGGTGATGTCGTTCGGCACCGGCATGCCGGCGAAAGGACTGCCGCGGGTGAACGCCGCAAGCGGCTGCGGCTTATCCCAGCTCAGGGCGCCGCCGAGGATGCGGCCGCCGCGCCGCAGCTTGACCGGGACGAGATCGTCGTCCGACGCGGCAAGGCGCGGGCCGGCAAAGCGCACCAGGACGCCGCCGTCCTCGATCCATTGGGCGAGCCGGTCATGGGCGTCGCCGACATTGCCGACGTCGGTCAGGATCAACATCGGCAGCTTTTGATCGAGGAAATGGTTCACAGCGTCGGCCGGCGACTCGCCCTGCGTGATGCGCACGTCGGCGAACGGCTGGAGCGCCCGTTGAATGTAGAAGCTCGACTCCAACAGCGGCTCCGCCATGTCGGCGATCGCCCCGGACACGATGCCGACGGTGCGGCGTTTCCAGCGCTTGTCGAGGAGTTGCACCGCGCCGGCCGAGCGTTCGCCGGAAATCTCGATGCGCGCGATATCGTTACGAAGTTCGACCGGCAGATCGAAGCGAGCCGCGGTTTCGCGATCCGAAGTCTTGAAAATGAACGGCGCTTCGCCGAGTGGCAGGCCCTTGAGATCGAGAGCGCGCACGGTTCCGCTCTCGGCGGCGCCGGTCGCCGCGCGCAACACTTTGACGCTCAATGCGCCGGCCGCGTTAACGGCGGCGGCGAGCGCGCGGGGCCCCGCAATGCCGCCGGCGACGACCGTGATTGGATGCCGGCCAATCGTCTGCGCCAGCTTTTTCACGAAATCCGCGCCGCCGCCGAGATCGACGCCGTCGGACAGCCAGACCAATTCGACATTCGGTTGCTTGGATAGAAACTGCGACAGCGACGGCAGCGTCGCGGAGCGGTCGACGGTGTAGGGCGCCGGCTCCAGCTGATGCAGCCGCACGCGCGCGGAATCCGCAGTCTCAAGCGAAATGTCGTGCGGTCCCGCCGAAAGCGGGATAAGCGCGACGGCGCGGCTGTCGTCTTGCGCGCGCAGGATGATGTCGTCGGCGGTCCGCACGCGGGCATCCCAGGTCGTGGCGGCGGTCCAGCTGTCGTCGATCAGAATCGCCACCGGCGCGCGCGTTTTCGTCGTCGCCAGCGGCGGATGCCAAAGCGGACCGGCGGCGGCGATGATGACGAGGGCTGCGAGCGCGAGCCGCAGCAGTGTGAGCCACCATGGCGTGCGGGCAGGGGTTTCTTCCCTGGGCGCCATTTCAAGGAGCAGTCGCGTCGGCGGAAAATCGAGCCGGCGCGGCCGCGGCGGAACCAGGCGTAACAGCCACCACAGCACCGGAAGGGTGAGCAGGCCGATGAGAACCAGCGGTTCGGCAAAGCCGAGCGGTAATCCGCCGATCATGCTGGCACCCCGGACGCGGCCGATGCATGCGAGCGCGCGGCGTTATGCGCGGTACCGGCGCCGATGCGGGCGTGCAGCGCAAGCAGGAGCTCGCTTGCCGGTCGGTCGGTACGGTGGATCGTAAAGCTGAAGCCGAGCCGGTCGGTTTCGCCGCGAATCTCGGTGCGGTGACGGGCGACGCGCGCGGTGTAATCGGCGCGCCAGGTTTCGGCGCGGCCGGCGGTGATGCGGCCGCCGCCTTCCGGCTCGACGAATTCGATGCGGCCCCAATAGGGGAAAGTCTCCTCGGCCGGATCGACGATCTGGACGACGTGGCCGTGCGCTCCGCTGCCAGAGAGTTGCGTCAGCGTGCGCCGCACCGCGCCGATATCGCTCCACAGGTCGGATAGCAGCACGACCTCGGCGAGCGGGGAGGGCGCAAAATTCGGCGGCAGGCTCGGCCGCTCATTGCGGTCATGCACGATGGCCTGCGCGATCAGTTCGACGATGTTGCGGCTGCCAGTCGGCCGCAGCAGTCCCGGAATGCCGACGCGCTCGCCGCCTTCGACCAAGACCTCGCCAAGCGCCAGCGTTACCACCAGCGCGCGGTACAGCTTGGTGTCGCGGACCAGCGGCGAGGCGAAGTGCATCGACGACGACCGGTCGGGCCAGATCCACACCGTGTGTGCGGCCTCCCATTCCTGTTCGCGCACATAGAGATGATCGTCGCGGGCGGAGCGGCGCCAATCGACCCGCGAAGCGGGCTCCCCGGAAACGAAGCGGCGGTACTGCCAAAAGTTCTCGCCCGGGCCGGCGCGGCGGCGGCCGTGCAGGCCGTGAATGACCGTGGCCGCTACGCGCCGCGCTTCCAGCATCATGCGCGGCATGCTGGCGGCAAGCGCCCGGCCTTCGCCGACCGCGCGCCCGGCCGCGGCAATGTCCTGGTATGTGCGCTGAGGTGAGCGCGGGGCCTCGGCCGCCATCCGCCTATCCGATCCGCGCCTTCAGCCGCCCGATCACCGCCTCGATGCTTTCGCCCTCGGCGCGTGCACTGAATGTCAGCGCCATGCGGTGCTTGAGCACCGGCTCGGCAAGGTCGATCACATCGTCGATCGAGGGCGCGAGGCGGCCGTCGAGCAGCGCGCGGGCGCGAACCGCAAGCATCAGCGCCTGGCTTGCCCGCGGGCTCGGTCCCCAGGCGATCAGCTTGGCGCCTTCGCCGCCCTCGGGCCCGGGCCGTGCCGAGCGCACCAGCGCCAGGATGGCTTCGACGACGGATTCGCCGACGGGAAGCCGTCGCACCAATCGCTGCGCGGCCATCAGGTCGTCGGCCGTCATCGCCGCTTTCGGCCGCGTCTCCTCGGCCCCGGTCGTTTCGAACAGAATTCTCCGCTCGGCCTCGCGGTCGGGGTAGTCGACGTCGATCTCCATCAAGAAGCGGTCGAGTTGAGCTTCCGGCAGCGGGTAGGTGCCTTCCTGTTCCAGCGGATTTTGGGTGGCGAGTACGTGGAACGGCTTTGGCAAATCGTGCCGTGTGCCGGCGACCGTGACATGCTGTTCCTGCATCGCCTGCAACAGCGCCGACTGCGTGCGCGGGCTGGCGCGGTTGATCTCGTCGGCCATCAGGAGCTGGGCAAAGACCGGACCGGAGATGAAACGGAAATTGCGCTTGCCAGTGGCGCTTTCCTCGAGGACTTCGGTGCCGAGGATGTCCGACGGCATGAGGTCGGGTGTGAACTGTATGCGCCGCGCGTCCAGCCCGAGCACGATGCCCATGGTGTCGACGAGCTTGGTCTTGGCAAGACCGGGCACGCCGAGGAGAAGCGCATGTCCGCCGGAGAGGATCGTAATGAGCGCCTGCTCGACCACTTTGCCCTGGCCGAATATGACGGTGCCGATCGCGGCCTTGGCGGCGCGCACGTGGGCCGCCGTAGATTCGGCCGCGCGGACGATCATGTCTTCGAGCTTTTCGAGTCCGTCTCCGCCAGCAGCCGGCATGTCTAACTCCTTGTGTTTAGGTCGTGTTCTTGTATCGAATGAGATTCGCGCCATATGCACGAATCGACGGCAGCCGCTTTGCACGCCAATTAGGCACAGCTGATGCAATATATGAGCCAGCCGCCCAACAGCCGACTGTGCGCTGATTCTTCAGCCATAGGAAACACGACGTGGGCCGGATTTCGGTTGGGGGAAACTTGGATGCAGAGTGACAATCTCAAACTCTCGGATGGCCCGAACCCCCGACGTCTTATCTAAGCTCAGATTCAAGGCAAACCATGGCGAAGGAAGGGCAATCCGGCCTTGAGGCGATCACGGGTCTGCTAGGCCGCGCCGGCAAAGGGCCGCCGCCGGTTGAGCGCTGGAATCCGCCGTTTTGCGGGGATCTCGATATGCGGATCGCGACCGATGGCACCTGGTTCTATCTCAAGACCCCGATCGGGCGGCCGGCTTTAGTCAAATTGTTCGCTTCCGTCCTCAAGCGCGAGGGCGAAAAATACTTCCTGGTCACGCCGGTGGAAAAATGCGGCATCCGCGTCGACGATGCGCCGTTCCTCGCGGTCGAGCTGAATGTCCAGCGCGACGGCGAGGGGCAAGTGCTCAACTTCCGCACCAATGTCGACGATTGGGTCGCCTGCGGACCGCGGCACAGATTGCGCTTCGAGCCCGAGGCCGGGACCGGCGGACTAAAACCCTATCTGCACGTCCACCGCGACCTATGGGCGAAAGTGACCCGCGCGCTGTTCTTCGATCTTGTCGAGTTCGGCGAGGAGCGCGAGATCGACGGCACGGCGATGTTCGGCGTGGCATCAATGGGTGCCTTCTTTCCGATGGCGCCGGCGGAGCAAATGAGAGATTTTGCGTGAACCAGCGAACTTCAAATTTGCGGCCGGTGGCGACCGATGGTTTTTTCCAGCGCGCGCGGGCGCGGCTCAAACTTGAAGTGCCGCCGGCGCTGACCGATCCGAACGCCGCCGGCGCGCGCGGCGATCTCGATCTCAATCCGGAAATGTGGGTGCGCGCGGGCGTGACGGCGACCAAGCCCGCCGCCGTGCTGGTTCCCGTCATCGACCGTCCCGAGCCCACGGTGCTGTTGACGCTGCGCACCGCGGAGCTGGCGAGCCATGCCGGGCAGGTGGCCTTTCCCGGCGGCAAGATCGATCCCGCCGACGAGTCTCCGGTCGCCGCGGCGCTGCGTGAAGCCAGGGAGGAGACCGGCCTTGCGCCCAATCTCATCGAGCCGATCGGCTATCTCGATCTCTATCTGACGTTTTCCGGTTTCCGCATTTTACCGACGGTCGCGCGCGTCAAGCCGGACTTCACGCTCACACTCAATCCGCGCGAAGTGGTCGAGACTTTCGAAGTGCCGCTCGCCTTCGTGATGACGCCAGACAATCATCAGCGCAAAACGCGTGACTGGAATGGGCTGCAGCGCGACTATTACGCGATCCCGTTCGAGAATCGCTACATTTGGGGCATCACCGCGGGTATTCTGCGCAACCTGTATGACCGGGTCTATGTGGCATGATCAGGACAGTCTTCACCGAGATCGGGCTGTTTCTCACTCCGTTCGTGCTTTACGCCGCGATCCTGCTGGCGACGCGCGCCGGCGTGCTGGCGCCGTCGGCTTGGACAATGCCGCGCCTCGCGGCGCTGGTCGTCGTATCGCTCGGGCTCGTGATCGGAAGTTTTCTGATATTGGCGCAGTTCTCCGGCGCGCCGCCGGGTTCGACCTATGTGCCGGCGCACGTCGAAAACGGCAAGTTCGTGCCGGGAGTGACGCGGTGACGGAGCGGGCGCAGCTGGGCGATGCTGCTTGGCTCAATCGCGGCGAAGTCGCGCAACTCCTTGCTGTGCTCGACCGCGACGGCGAAGAAGCGCGCGTCGTCGGCGGTGCGGTGCGCAATGCATTGTTGAAGCTTGCGGTCGACGAGATCGACGTCGCGACGACGGCGTTGCCGCAAGAGGTGGTGCGCCGCGTCGTTGCCGCCGGCTGGAAATTGATCCCGACCGGTATCGCGCACGGCACCGTCACCGTCGTGATCGAAAAAAAACCGTTTGAAGTCACGACGCTGCGGCAGGATGTCGAAACCTACGGCCGCAAGGCCAAGGTCGTATTCGGCCGCGATTGGCGGACCGACGCCGAGCGGCGAGATTTTACCATCAACGCGGTGTCGGTTTCCGCGGACGGCGGGATTTACGATTATCTCGGCGGCGCAACCGACCTCGCGGCGCGCCGCGTGCGCTTCATCGGCGAGCCAAAAAAACGGATTGCCGAGGATTATCTTCGCATCCTGCGGTTCTTTCGCTTTCACGCCTGGTATGGCGCTGGCGCTCCGGACGCTGCCGGGTTGCACGCCTGCATCCTGATGCGCGCCGGGCTCGATACGCTGTCGCGCGAGCGGGTGCGGATGGAGTTGCTGAAGCTTTTGCTGGCGCCGCACGCGACGCCGACTCTCGCCGTCATGGCGGAAACGGGAATTCTCGGCATGGTGCTCGGCGGCGTGCCGCTTCTCGCGAGCTTCGAGAACATGGTGAAAATTGAGGCGGCGATGGGGCTTTCCGCCGATGCCGTGCGCCGGCTGGGCGCGCTCGCGGTCACGGTGGTGGAAGACGGCGAGCGGCTGGCGCAGCGGCTTCGTTTGTCAAACACGGAAGCCGAGCGGCTCATCGCGCTGGAGCGGTGGTGGCGCGTATCGCCGGCGGCCGGTGAGCAGGCCGCACACGCGCTGCTCTACCGCCTCGGCCCGCGATCCTTCGCCGATCGTGTAGTCGTCGCCTGGTCGCGCTCTGCCGCCGGCGCGACGGACCCCGCGTGGCGCGAGCTTGCCGATCTGCCGCAGCGCTGGACGGCGCCGAAATTTCCGCTCAAGGCCGCGGACTTCATCCGTCGTGGCATCGCAGCGGGACCGGCTTTGGGTGCGGCACTGCGCGCCGCCGAGGAAGCCTGGATCGCGGCGGATTTTCCGGCCCAGCGTGCCGCGCTGGAAGCGTTGGCCGACCGTGTTGCGCAGGACGTTGTCGCTGCCGCTTAACTTCGCCGCTGCTATGACGACATCCGCTCGCGCAGCGAGCGCAACCGCCGCCGGCTTCCGGTGGCGAATTCGCGCACCCGCGGTCGCACGCGGGCGATCATGCGGCGCGGCTGCATGCGCTCGACCTGCATTTCATTGCCGCGCCAAACGAAGTCGTTGCCGCGCAGCGCGCCGACGAACAGGCCGGGCAACAGCAGATCGCGAATAATTCCGTAGAGCGGCGAGAGCGGCGAGACGTGCCAGCCGGCTGCCGCGGCGAGCGCCATTTCGGCGCCGTACCACAACGCCGCGAATCCTGTCACGCAAAGTAGTAGCGGCAAACCGAATGCGCCGGCTAGGAACGCGACGCCGATCATCGGCAGTACGCCGCCGGAAAAGATTTCGGGCAGGAAATAGAGCAGGAAACTGGCCCGGCGCAGCCGCGCCCAACGTAATTGGCGATTCCAAACCTCGGCGGCGCTGCGCCGGCCGAGTGGTTGCGCCAGCGGGCGGTCGACCAGCCGCACCTTGAGACCGGCGCCGCGCACCAGTTTGGTCGCCGCGGCGTCCTCGGCGACCTCCCTGCCAAGCGCCTCGATGCCGCCCGCGGCGTCGAGATCGGCGCGCCGCCACAGCATGGTCTTGCCTTGGGCAAAACCGAAGCCGAACGTGTCGACGATATATTGCCAGCGCGCCTGATAGGTGTTGAGGAAGGCGCATTCGACTTCAGCCCAAACGCCGTCCGGCCGGCAGCCGATGGGCGGCGAGGCGACGAGCCCGGTATCGTCGCGCCAACTCGCGAACAGCCGTTCTATATAATCGCCCGGCATCAGCACATTGCTGTCGGCAAGAATGATCCAGTCATGGCGCGCGGCGCGCCAGCCTTTGACCACGTTATTGAGCTTGGGATTCGGGCTCACCCGGTCGTCGCCGATGAGCAGCCGCGCCGACGCGTCCTTATTCTCCGCCATTAATGTCCTGGCGAACGGCACGACGGGATCCTTTTCGGACGCGACGCAGAACAGGATTTCGTAATGCGGATAATCGAGCCCGAACGTCGAAGACAGCGTATCGGCGGCATAATTGTCGATTCCGCAGAGCGGCCGCACGATGCTGACGGAAGGATTTTGGCTGAGCGGGGAGATGATCGACAGCGGCCCGCGCCGCGCGCTGCGGCGGAAGCGGCAAATCGCAATCGCGATGCTCGTGAGATGGACGACGGTGACGGCGGTGCAGAATATCGCGGCGGCGATGATCGGCGTGGTCATCGATCACACGTTTAGTCCCGCGCCGTGACAGCTCTGTGACTCGTCGGCTGTGTCTCGTCGGCTTGGTCGCGATGAGTCGCCACGTTAACGATGGCTGTCATCGTCCTGCAATGGAACAATTTTATAAACGACTCGTTTGGAACAGACGGGAGATCACGCTCGGTGACGTTCGAGCACGGCATAATAAGGTTCCGTACGCTGTTTATTTCCGATGTGCATCTCGGCGCGCGCGGCTGTCAGGCCGAGCACCTTCTCGATTTCCTGCGCTACCACGACGCCGACACGATCTATCTGGTGGGCGATATCGTCGACGGTTGGCAATTGCGGTCCGGCTGGTTCTGGCCGCAGCAGCACAACGACGTCGTGCAGAAATTCCTGCGCAAGGCGCGCAAAGGCTCGCGCATCGTTTATCTGCCGGGCAACCACGACGAGTTCCTGCGCGATTATTACGGCACGCATTTCGGCGGCATCGAAGTTGTCGAGACAGCCATCCATCAGGCCGCCGACGGCCGCCGCTATCTGGTCGTGCACGGCGACGTGTTCGACATGGTGGTCAAGCACGCGCGCTGGCTCGCGCTGCTCGGCGACACCGCCTACGACCTCGCCATCCTGATCAACCGCTATTTCAACGCGATCCGCCGCCGCCTCGGCTTCCGCTACTGGTCGTTGTCGCAATGGGCGAAGCACAAGGTCAAGAACGCGGTGAATTATATCGGTGCCTTCGAGCAGACGCTGGCCGAGGAGGCGCAACGCCACCGCGTCGACGGCGTCATCTGCGGCCACATCCATCACGCCGTGATGCACGACGACTTCGGCATCCGCTACATGAATTGCGGCGATTGGGTGGAAAGCTGCACGGCGCTGGCCGAGCACGACGACGGCCGTTTCGAGATCATCCACTGGATCGATCGGGCCGCCGCGATGCCGCCGTTGCCGGACGAAGAGCCGGAACTGCCGCTCGACGAGGATACCGAAATCGCGGCGTAAAGGACGGGTTTTGTTCTTGAGCGCTGCGCTCTGCTCGTCATACTCGCTCCCAGCATGGAGCTTTCCGTCCAGATCGAGCGCTGGCCGCTCGCCGATCCCTTCACGATCAGCCGCGGCAGCAAGTCCGAAGCCGTCGTGGTGACGGTCGAGCTCCACGATGGCAGCCACCGCGGTCGCGGCGAGTGCGTGCCCTACGCGCGCTACAAGGAAACTCCGAAAGGCGTCGTTGCGGCGATCGAAGCGCTACGGCCGGCGCTGCGCAACGGCGTCGACCGCGCGAGGCTCCAGGCTGCGATGCCCGCCGGCGCGGCACGCAACGCGCTCGATTGTGCGTTCTGGGACCTCGACGCCAAACAAACAGGCCGCCGTGTCCACGAATTGGCCGGCCTTGCAATGCCGAGGCCGGTTGTTACCGCCTATACGATTTCGCTTGCTGCGCCCGATGCGATGGCCGAGGCGGCGGTGCGTGCCGCGTCCCGGCCTTTGCTCAAAGTGAAACTCGGCGCCGGCGACGAGGATGACGCCAGGCGGATCGCGGCGGTGCGGCGCGCTGCGCCAACGGCCCAACTCATCGTCGATGCCAATGAGGGATGGAGCGAGGACAGCCTTGCGCAAAACCTCGGCGCCTGCGCGGAAGCTGGCGTCACGCTGATCGAGCAGCCGCTGCCGGAGGGCCGCGATGCCCTGCTTGCGCGCATGAAACGGCCGATCCCGGTTTGCGCCGATGAGAGCGTGCACGATCGCACTTCGCTCAATGCGCTCGCCGGGAAATACGATGCGATCAATATCAAGCTCGATAAGACCGGCGGCCTGACCGAGGCGTTGGCGCTCGCGGCGGAGGCCGAGCGGCGCGGCCTGGTCATCATGGTCGGCTGCATGGTCGCAACCTCGCTGGCGATGGCGCCGGCGATGCTGATCGCGCAACGTGCAAGCCTGGTCGACCTCGACGGTCCGCTGCTCCTTGCCAAGGATCGCCCGGACGGTTTGCGGTATGTAGGTAGTCTCACCTATCCGCCGGTGCCTGTATTGTGGGGATGAGCGACCGATTCGCTGCAACTGTTGAGAACCTGTGGGTATCTTACGGTGTGGTGTTCCCCATTGGGTTGCGCGCACCGTCTTTATGCGTTTGATCCGCTGTGGGTCTTGCAATGTCGAACGATCCACTGGCGCTGTCCGGCATCGATGCCGGGCTGCCGCAGGAAGCCGAGTATGATACCGTCTACGCGGCGGTCACGGCCACCGAGCGCGGTCGCTGGTTTTTGACCGAATTCGCAAGCCACAATCGCCACGCCGGTACCGATTCGCTCATTGCGGCCATCGCGCGCATCGAGGCGGCCATTCGCAGCGATACGTCCGCAAAAGAATCGATACGCGGGCCGGATGTCGGCGCCGCGGCTGATCGGCTTGCGGACATCGCCTTCGGGCTGCGTGAGCGCGGGGCCGACGCAGCGCTTTGCGATGCACTCGACGCTGCCGTGCGCGAAATGAGCGACGCCAGCGCGCCTGCCGCGCAAAATCACGATGCGACGAACGGCGCAACGCTTCCCGGCCAGGGTACGGCGCGGACGGCAGTCCAGACTGCGCCCGAGCCGGCTCGTGAGCTTGTGGAGGGCGCAAGTGCGGATGCGCTGCCGTATTCCGAATTCTTCGTCATGCCGCCGCCGGATAGTGAAAAGTTTGCCGCATTTGCGGCTTCGCTAAGTGCGCTCGCCGACGACGTCGAAATCGTGCGCGAGCCGCAAAGCGTGAATTCGACCGCCGTCATTCCGCAGCACGATTACGAGGCGGTTTCCGCGCCAACACCGGCCGAAACGGCGGATCGTGCTCCGCGCTGGCAGATCGACGCTCCCGACTTTGTGTTTCATTTGCCCAAACACGAAGCAAATGGCCATGCCGTCGAATCTTTCGGCGGCCCAAGCCGTTCGCATGCGCTGCTCCCCGGAGCGCAGCTGCTGCCGAGTCCCGACGAAGATCCAGCAGAGTTATTCGATTCCACGCCGCAACGCGGCGCGGTTTTTCCTCATTCGGCGCCGTTGCTGTCTGCGCCAATGCCGGTGCCGACGCCATCGGCACCGGCTGTATTGCCGTCCGTTGCGGTCGCGCCCAAAGCTGACATGCCGCCGGCGCGCAGCTCGACCGTGGCCCCGGTGCGGCCAGTGCCGCGGCCGGCGCCGGTTAATCCACTCGCGGCGTTGCGCGCCCTGACTGAGGACGAGTTGATCGCCTTGTTCGGTTAGTTCCGCGTGCCGCAGCCAGCGGAAACATTCCAGGCGATCCGCGTTAGTTGCTCGCTGCCCACTCAAGTTCTTCAATTGTCGCGTTCATAACACGGCACGGAAGTTGCTTTGAGTGAATCCAAGCGGATCAACAACGACGTGCAGGCGATGCGTAAGTGCTTCGGGTCTGCAGGACCATTCGTTAGCGGTCCGCCTCGTTGATCATCTGGAGGCCACTATGCACAGACTTACCAGTCTTGCTTTGACGGTGCTGGCGTTGTGCATGCTTCTGTCGATTCCCAGCCACGTTTCCGCGCGCGATGACGGCCACTATGCCGGTTCACCGCTGAAAGTCTGGTTCGACCAGCTCGCCAGCGGCAAGGGCCTATGCTGTTCGTTCGCCGATGGCGTCAGTGTCGAGAACGTCGATTGGGACACCCAGAACGGCCGCTACCGCGTGCGCATACAGGGACAGTGGTTTGTGATCCCCGACGCGGCGGTGGTGACCGAACCCAACAAGTTCGGTCCAGCGGTGGTATGGCCGTATCAGGATGCGGACGGCGCGACGCAAATCCGTTGCTTCCTGCCCGGAGCGGGCGCCTGACGCCGGTCGAGCCGCCGTAGCGCGCTACGCAACCAGCCGGGAAAACAATTCCGGATCGACATTGCCGCCAGAAAGGACGGCAACGCCGATCTTGTTCCTGACGTCGACTTTGCCGGTCAACAGCGCGGCGAGCGCGACCGCACCGCCCGGTTCGACCACGAGCTTCAATTCGGCGAACGCAAACGCGACCGCGGCGCCGACTTCCTGGTCGCTCGCCACGACGCCGGCGCCGACCAGCGATCGATTGATCGCGAATGTGAGTTTGCCCGGCATGCGCGCCATCAGCGCATCGCAAATGGTGCCGGTCAGCGCCGCATTCTCCTCGCGGCGGCCGCTGCGAAACGATCGCGCGTGATCGTCGAAGCCCTGCGGTTCGGCGGTGTAGAGCGTGGCCGCCGGCACCCGCGCCTTGATGGCGAGCGCAATGCCGGCCGTCAGTCCGCCGCCGGAGGCGGTGACGACCACGACGTCGGGAACAAGTCCGAGAGCGGCGAGATCCTCGACGATTTCGCGGCCGGCGGTGCCCTGGCCGGCGATAATCAAGGCGTCGTCGTAAGGCGGCACCAGCACGGCGCCGCGCCGCGCCGCGATGTCGGCGGCGATCGCCTCGCGGTCGTCGCGCGCGCGGTCGTAGAGCACGACTTCGGCACCGAGCGCGGCGGTGCGCGCGCGTTTGGCGCGCGGCGCGTCGAGCGGCATGACGATCACGCAGTGCATGCCCAGAAGCTGCGCCGCTGCGGCGACGCCTTGCGCGTGGTTGCCGGAAGAATAAGCCACCACGCCGCCGGCACGCCGCTCCGGCGGAATCGCCGCGAGTTTGTTGTAGGCGCCGCGGAATTTGAACGAGCCGGTGCGTTGCAGGGTCTCGGCCTTGAGAAAAATGCGCCCGCCGGTCATGGCGTCGAGCGCGGCCGAGGTCAAAAGCGGCGTGTGCAAAGCGATGCCGGCCAGCCGCCGTGCGGCCACGTCGACATCCGCGGCAGTGGGCAGTGCAACCGGAGCATCCATCGCACCAACCATGGCATTCACCATGGCGCAACGCTAGCGCCGCGATGGCCTCACAAGCAAGGGTGTAGGCGTAATCCGGCGCACGATCGGCTCCGCGGGGGCGGCGTCAGTCGAACCGCCCCGCCGCATGCGCCAGCATGGTGTAAACCTTGCCGGTGTCCGACGTCAGATAGTTGCGCGCCACCGCGGGTCCACGATCGCCGCGCGAAACGTCGTCCAACAGCCGCTCGAACTCGTGGATATAGTGCTCGACGGTCTGCCGGAATTCGGGATCGGCGCGGTATTTGTTGCGAATCTCGTCGAACGCCTTCTGGCCCGGCTGGGTATACAGTCGCCGGGTGAAGACGCCGCGTTCGCCGCGCTTATAGCGCTCCCACAATTCCACCGCCGCGTCGTGATCGATCATCCGCGCGATATCGACCGAAAGCGAATCGATCGAATCGACGTTGTTGTCGCGCTGCGGACGCTCCTCGCCGCCACGCGGCAGCTCGCGCGAGACAGGCGGCGCGATCGGCGGACTGTCGTCGCGCGACGCGCGGGTGAGCAGATCGGACAGCCAGCCGCCATTGCGCGACGCATTTTCATCCTTGCCGCCGGGTACCGGGCTGAGCGTGGGCGGGGCCGACCGGCGCGCCGGCGCGCCGGTGATGTCGCGCGGCGGAGCCTGCGGGGGCGCCGCGGCGGGATCGGCGCGAATCGGACGGGCCTGGCCACGCCCGCCACCCGCGGCGAACAGCGGCTCGGCCTCGCGCCGCACCGGCTCGGCGGCGTCGAACGACCGGCCGTGGCGGGCGACGATGCGATTGAGCTCCGCCAAGGCTTCGATCTGATCGACGATGACACGGCGCATTTGCGCAGCGCTCTCGGCGGTCTCTTGCGGCAATTCGAGAATGCCGCGGCGCAGCTCGACGCGCGTGGTTTCGAGCTCGCGCTGCATTTCTCCCGCCATCTGCTTCATGCCCTCCATGATCTCGGTGAAGCGACCGGTGGTCTGGGTGAACATGGCCTGCACTTCGGCGGAGGCCTCGTCGTAAATCGAGTTGAGCGCCTCGCTGGTGCGCAGCCGCTCTTCGTCCGAGGTTTTGCGCACGAGATCGTATTGCTGCTCGATCGACTGCACGCTTTCATTGCTGCTCTCGGCGACAATGCCGGCGATCTCGCGCGACCGCGCCGCCGCGGTATCGAGCGATTCGTCGAGCAGGCCGGAGAAGCGCTGCAGCCGCTGGCCGAAATCCTCGGTGCGCGCATCGAGCGTCGACACCAGCATCTCCATGGTCGCCTGCCTGTTGGCGACCGAATCGTCGGTCCTGCGGTTACTGGAGTCGAGCAATTCGACGGCGTCGGCCAGCGTCCGCCCGTGCGAGGTGAATTGATCTGCCAGGTCGCCGAGATCGTGCAGCACTTTGGCGGTGACCGTGTTGAACGTCCCCAGATGCTGTTCGACCTTGGCGGTAGTAGCCCCGCTTTTGGTCGACAGGTCGCTCATGGCCGCGACGAATTCGGAAACGCGCGTGGCCATGGTGTGCTCGATCGAGTTCATGTTCTCCTGAGCGCCGGAGAGCACCTCTTGCAGCAAAATATTGGCTTCGCGCAGGCGCTCGAACAGCGCGGTGGAGTCGGAGCGCAACATGGTGTGCGTCTCCATCATCTCGGCGACGGTCGCCGCTGCGGTCTGTTTCGACTCCTCGATCGCGCCCTTGGTCGCCCGGTGCAATTCCTCAAGCGTCCGCGATATCGTCAGTTTGGCCGCTTCGGTGACCTCCACGGCGCCTTCCTGCATCTGGCCCAGCGTACGAGTGAGCGAGCCGGTCGCGTTCAGGCTCGCGTCATTGATCAGGCGGGCGATTTCCTCGCTCTTGTCCAACATGGTCTGGCTAAAGACGAAGCCCTTGGCGTCGATCGACTTCACCGCCTGATCGGTGGCGCGGGCGACTTCACCAGCGAACTCCTGGCCTTTATTGGTCAGGGCCACGAGCAGTCCGTTGGCGTTCTGATCGAGGATGCGCGTCATGTCGTCGACGCGCTGTGTCATCGCGCTGTTGATCTCGTTGGCTTTGCCGACAAGGTTGCGCGAGACTTCGGTGCTCATGTCGACCAGTTTGCGCTCGGCCTCGTTGACGCTGCGGCCGATCGCGTCGGCGGTCGAATGACTGCTCTTGGCCAGCAGATCGGTGGCGCTCGCCGTTGCCTTGCCGATCGTCTCGTTGGCGGCGCTGGCGCTCTTGGCCAACACATCGGCGGCGGTGGTCGTGGTCTTGCCGATGGTTTCGTTGGCGGCGGTGGCGCTCTTGGTGATCGTGTTGCTCAGCGCGCCGGCACTGCGATTGAGCGAGACCGTCGCTTCTGCGGCGCTGCGATTGAGCGCCTCAGTCGCCGCCGTGCTCGCCGCCGCGCTTTTGCCGAGCGCTTCCGTGGTGTTGGCCGCCAGTTGAGCGAGCGCGCGTTCGGCGCTTGTCGAATTGGTCTTGATCGATTCCGTGAGCTGTTCCATGCGCGAATTGAGCAGGTCCGCGGCATCGCGGCTGCGCACTTCCAGCTGGTGGACGACGGCCCCGGCGCGACCGACCAGAAGCTCTTCCAATTGACCGACCCGGCCGTCGAGCGTGTTGGCGACTTCAAGAGCCCCCTTGCCGAGGGTGGAATCGATTTTTGCGATCCGCTCACTGACGGCATCGGTGAAATTCGCTGCGCGCGTGTCGATGAGCGTGGTGACATCGCTGATGCGCTTGTCGACCGCGGTGACGACCTCCTTGCCGCCTTCGGCGAGGGTTTTGCCGATCTCCACCACCCGTGCCGCTAGCGCGTCGGTCAACGTCTGCGAGCGGCTGTCGAGGGCTTCCTGGAAGCGTCCCAGACGCTGGTCGAGGGCGGCGGTGACTTCGTTGGCCTTCGCGGTGACGCGATTGTCGAAACTGTCGACATAAGAGCGCATCGACTCGGAGACATCCTGCGTGCGCGCGCCGAGCCGTTCGACGAGCTCGGAGCCGTAGGTTTTCACGGTCCGATCGAATTCGGCGAGATGCCGGGTGATGAGATTGCCGAGCGTCGAGGAGTCGCGCGAAATCCGTTCGCCGAGTTCGGCGCCGGTGTGATTGAACGTTTCCTCGAACGCGGCAAGGCGCGTCGCCAGCATTTCCTTCACCGCGTCGTTGCGCGTGGCAATGACGCCGGAGACGTGCTCGGCGCTCTCGCGGACCTGATCGGTCACCGCGGTGCTGTGCGAAATCAGCGTTTCGGCTATCTGATTGCCGGTCTGCTGCAGCTTGGCGGCGACTTCGCCGCCGCGCAGGTCGAGGTCGACAATGAGCGATTCGCCCGACGACTTGAGCGTGCTGTTGACCTCCTCGGCGCGGGTCGCGAAAGTTTCCGCCAGTTGACTCGATGTATCGACGATCGCGTCGGTGAGTTCCTGCGAGCGCCCGATCATCAGATCGACCACTGCCAGCGACTTCTCGGAGAAGCTTTCGGCGACCCGGTCGAGCCGGGAGTTCATCATATCTTCGAGGCCGGTGGCGATTTCGGCGAATTCCTCGCCGATGTGATTGGTCTTGAAATCGAGGCTCGAGCTGAGCCGGTCGCTCGCCGAGGAAATGGCGCGCGAGGTCTCGTCGCTTGCCGCCTCCAGCCGATCGAGCAGATCGCCGCCGCGCTCGCTCAATTGCGCGACCATGTTGTCGCCGATCTGGCCGAGGGTGAGCGTAATGTTCTCGCCCCGTTCCGCCAGCGCATGGGTGATGCGTTGCGCGGCCTCGTTGACCTGCTGGCCGACCAGGTCGCTGATGGTGGAGAGATCCTGTGTAAGATCGATATGCACGTTGTTGATGGCGGAACGGACCTGCTCGGCCTGGCCGACCAGCGTGTCGCGTTGGCTGGCGAGATCCTGCAACAGCCCGCGCATCCGCACCTCGTTGTCGCTATAAGTGCGTTCGAGCGCGGCAACTTCGTTTTGTACAAGGGCTTCGAGCTCGCTGGCGCGCGCCAGCGCCCGCTCGACGCCGTCGCCCATGGCGGCAACCTCGCGACGGATGGCCTGGCCGACGGTGACGATGGAGTCCCGCGCCACGCTCTCGGGTTCGGCGAGACGCATGGCGACCCGCGCCATCGACTGGGCGATCAGCCGCAACTCCTGGGCGCGCCAAGCCATGTGCGCCACGCCAAAGAAGAAAATGATCGGTAACAGCGCGGCGGCGCCCAGACCGATCATGAGCGCGATCGGAGAGCGGCCGGGACCGAGTGCGGTGTTGATATCCGAAAGATAGGCAAACGACAGCGACAGGCAGCCGACAATCCATGCGACGGAAAACGCGGTGGCGACGAAATAGGACGACCGCGCCGGGCGTCGCTGCAGCGCGTGCAGGATCTGGCCGATCGATTGCTGATCGTCATTGGCGGCTGGCGTCGCCGGACCGGCGAGGTCGCGGGTACCGACCGCGTCGGAATCGAAGAGATCGTCGCCCGTCGACGTCGCGCCTCGGGCACCTCCCGCGGCCGGGCCGGACAGCAGTTCGGCCATGCCCTCGGGTCGGCTCGGGGTCTGCTCTTCGTCCTGGATATTGAGTGCTTCTTGGATTGCCGACAGCGCCGCTTCAGTCGGATCCGTCATCTTCTTCGGGTAGTTGGCCATTTCGGTCGTCGCCTCGCGTGTTACGCTTGACTAGGACGGCCTGATAACGCCGAAGGACAGCTCTCGGCATACCGTTCAGGCCGCGCCACGAGCGCGTGATCCTTGAATCCTCGCCAGTTCCCGGGCTTCCCCAGTAAGCCCTCAGGTCGTACTCCGATCGCCCATCCTATCGCTCTGGCAAATCGAAGAAAACCGGTTCGGTAACGTCCTTTTAATCATCGTTAACGGCCTGTTCACCCTGGCCTCGCGCCGTGCCGTGGTGGGCGAACGCGCCATTGTTGTGCCAACAATACGGCTGCCGTTAGGCCAAGCGTCCGTCGGATCGGGGGCCCGGCCAGCCGAAACGCCGGCCAAGTGCGTAAAGATCTACTACATAAAAATACGGGCACGCGTTCCGCGCTTGCGGCGCCCGGCAATTGTGGAGGTCGCCGCAGGCAATAGTCATGCTCCCGGGTCGATCGCGCCGCGAGCACGGGCCGTGCCGCCGGGGGGTAAGAATTTGCTTACTGTCGCTGTGAAAGAACGCGGCGTGTTTGCGTGTTCAGTAAGCCATTTATGCTGTTGTCGTCGCCGCCAGTGCAAAATCGAACTCGACCGGAGAATGTCGGTTCGGCGGGGAGAACGTCATGATTGCTTCGCGTTCGAGGACGGCGCCGGTGGACGATTGCCAAGCCATCGCCATCGATGAAAGCCACCTTGGACGCATGACGCTCGGCGATCACCGGTTGGAGCAAGAGGTGCTCGAATTGTTCCTGCGGCAAACCACCATCATGCTCAATCGCATCGTCAATGCCGACCCGCCGCTCGCCGCCGCGGCCGCCCACACACTGAAGGGCTCGGCGCGCGGCATTGGCGCATGGCGCGTGGCGCGGGCCGCCGAACTTCTGGAACTCGCGGCTGGCGGCGATGCCGGTAAAGACGGTAGCAAAAGCGACGCCGATTTGGCCGCTGCAATTGCGGAACTCAAGGCGGCAAGCCTCGAGGCCAGCGTCGTCATCGGCGCACGTTTGACCGCGCTGCTGGCCGCGCTCGGCCGCGAACGCTGATTGCGGCCCGCAACCCGCACTGGCGCGCCGCAGCGCAAGCCGGTAGAACAGACTGCCACGCCACCCTTGCCCTCGACTGCGCTCGATCGGGCAGAAGCTTCTCATTCGCCCATTCCGTCATGGTTCAGATCACATTCATCGATTCCGGCGGTACCGCTCGCACCGTCGAAGCCGAAGTCGGATCCACGGTCATGGAGACTGCGATCAAGAACGGCGTGCCTGAGATCGAGGCGGAATGCGGCGGCGCCTGCGCCTGCTCGACCTGCCACGTCTATATCGACGAGGCCTGGCGCGAAAAGGTCGGCGAGCCCTCGCCGATGGAAGAAGACATGCTCGATTTCGCTTACAACGTGCAGCCGAATTCCCGGCTGTCGTGTCAGATCAAAGTCCGGGACGACTTCGAGGGGCTCACGGTGCGCACGCCCGACCGGCAAGCTTAGCTGGACTAAATCCAAACGCCGCTGGCGCGAATTCCGGGCTGCCGTATTCAGCCTTCCCCTGCCGCTTGCAGCGGGTTAGACACTCGCCATCTCGTCAATCCATCGATCAAGCGAAACCTACGGATGCGCTATGAGTGAACCCATCAAGACCGACGTTGTCATAGTCGGCGCCGGACCTATCGGGCTGTTTGCAGTGTTCGAACTCGGGCTGCTCGACATGAAATGTCATCTCGTCGACATTCTCGACAAGATCGGCGGCCAATGCGCCGAGCTTTATCCGGAGAAACCGATCTACGACATCCCCGGGATTCCCCATACCAGCGCCAAGGGGCTGGTCGACGGTCTGTTGCAGCAGATCAAACCGTTCAACGCGCAATACCATTTGAATGAAATGGTGGAGACGGTGGAGAAGATCGGCGATCCGCTGTTCCGCCTAACGACCGATCAGGGCACGGTATTCGAGAGCAAGATCGTCGTCATCGCCGCCGGCGGCGGCTCGTTCCAGCCCAAGCGTCCGCCGATCCCGGGCATCGAGCCTTACGAAGGCAAGTCGGTGTTTTATGCGGTGCGCAAGATGGAAGCGTTTCGCGATAAGCGCGTCCTCATCGTCGGCGGCGGCGACAGCGCGCTCGATTGGACGCTCAATCTCGCCCCGATCGCCAGCCACCTGACGCTGTTGCATCGGCGCAGCGAATTCCGCGCCGCCCCCGACAGCGTCAACAAGATGGTGGCGCTGGCGGGCGAAGGCAAAATCGACTTCGTCCTCGGCCAAGTCACCGCGTTGTCCGGCGGCGACGGCCAGGTCAGCAAGGCCGTGGTCAAGACCAATGACGGGTCCCTCTTCGAAATCGCCTGCGACGCGTTGCTGCCGTTTTTCGGGCTGACGATGAAGCTCGGCCCGGTCGCCAATTGGGGATTTGAGCTCAAGAACAACGAGTTCATTCCGGTGGAGACGGCGAGTTTTGAAACCAGCACGCCCGGCATTTTCGCCATCGGCGACATCAACTGGTATCCGGGCAAGCTCAAGCTCATTCTTTCCGGCTTTCACGAGGCGGCGCTGATGGCGCAGAAGGCCTACCACTACGTCTATCCGGAAAAGCGGCTGGTGTTTCAGTACACGACCTCGTCTTCGAGCCTGCAGAAGAAGCTCGGCGTTACGCCGGAACGCGCGCAGACCTGATTACGGCGTTCGCGGCGGCGTGGCGTCGGGCGGCGCGGCGGGTTGCGGCGCCGGGACGGCGACCGGAGCCGGGGTAATCGCCGGCGCAGGCCCAGTCGGTGGCGGCAACGGTTCGCTTTGAATCGCCGGCGGCGCCGACAAGCCGAGTACGCCGCGTACGGCCGGCAATGCCGCATCCGCCATCGCGGCATAGCCTTCGGCAGTGGGATGGACCGCGCCACCATAGACGGCGCTGAGCACGCCCCACAGCGCGTCATGGATGTCGCTCGGTTTCAAGATCGCCGGCATGCCCTCCGGATAAGTCATGGCGGTGAAATAACTGTCGTTTGCCGTCCTGATCCAGCGCGCCCGCGAGGCGTAGGGACGATAGTCGCCGGGCGGCTCGCCGCAGGCCATCGGATTGTCGGGCGCCGCGTTCGGGTCGGTCTGGAAACTGTCGCCCTCCGGCGAAAAGCAATGGCGGTCGAATTCCGGATCGCTCGGTGCACGCACGCACATGCCATGGTGGTCAAATTCCGCTTGATGAGCGTCGACGAAAGTCATGCCGTCGATGGTCGGATCGCGGCAGGTCTTGTTGCCTTCGCAGGTCGCCAGCGCTTTGATCTTGGGTAGGAACTTGGCGTCGACGAATTGCGCTGCGGCGCGCAGCCGCTCGCTGTCGGCGCCAAACGCCGGATGGACGTCCAAACCGTCACGGCCGCCCGGGCATGGCTTGTCCGGCGCCTGCATCGCGGGATTGGGGTAGGAGACAAAGACCACACGATCGAGATTGCCGCCGAGAAACGGTTTCAGCGCCGTGCGCATTTGCGAGAACTCGTCCGGCAGATCGCCGTTCAGCGCCTTGAGCGAATCGGCGACGCTGGCGATCGCGCCGCCTTGCCTGAGCAGGATCCGCTCCGCCGTCGAATCGACGATGACGTTGGCGACGAGCCCGGCAAAATTCACGTCGTTGGCCCCCATCGTCAACAGCACCAGGTCGAGATTGCGCTTGGGGTCTTGGCGGTGCACCGCGGCCATGACGCTTCTCAGTTCGGTAAATTGCGCGGGTGCGGTGCCCGAGCATGTTTCGATGCCGGTCACCCAGGGGCAATCGTCGGCGCGTTGACCGGAGAACATGCCGGCGTCGATCGCCGCTCCGGTGCAGGCGAGCGGGACCAAAGTCACGGCGATGTGCGGCTGCTCGATGGCGAGAGCGAGCATGGTGCGCACCTGATAGCTGTACAGCGAGCGGTGGCAGGCCGGATTCATCCAGCGCGCACCGTGGCGATTCCAGTCTCTTGCCGCACCGGGGCTCGACGATCCGTTTTCGCAGGACCGATCGTCGTCGTAGCCGGCGCGGCTCGGCCGGAAATACTGGCTGAACCCGCCGCTAAGGAAACGCTTGAAGCAGAACCCGCCTTCCAGCTCCACCGCCTTGTCCGGATTGCCTTCGCCGGCGGCGATGGAATCGCCAAGCCCGGCGACGAGCACGTCGCGCACTACGATCTCGGTGCTGACGCGTTGCGCCGTGCCGTCGCCGAGCGGGATATCGACCGAGGCGACCGTGGTGCGGCCGGACTTCACCCGCAACCTGACCTCCTGATCGCACGGCGCGGTGGTCTGGTTGGACGGTCCGCCGCCGTCGTCGAAACTCCAGACGCAATTCGCATTTTGCGGCACCGATCCGGAAAGCGTTACCCCGATCGGGTGGTTGCTCGGCGCCAGATAGTTTTCGCGCACGCCGTCGCGTTCGCAGGTCTCCACAAGGTTGCCGAAATTGTCGAGGCACAGATCGGCGACGATATCCTTGGCCCAGCCGAGGCCGTCGGTCGCGCGCTCGAGCCGGCGTTCAGCGGCAAGGACGCCATCGCCGCGGCTCGCCGCCGCCAGGCGCAGGAAATCCGCCTCATTGCGGAACAGGCGAAAGCGGTTTTTGACTTCCCAGACGATGTGGAAATCGCCGGTTTGTGCCAACTGGGCAAACGCCGCGTCGAGCGGCGCCGCAGCAAAAAGCAAGGCAAAGACCAGGGCCAGGATGTTGGGAAAGCGCATTTTCTTGGGTGGGAAGCGGGCGATGATCCTTCTAGCACCCGCCTTGCGGCGGAAATGTGAGGGCGGCGCCGTCAATGCCCAGGAATAGGCCTTGTTACCCTCTTGTCGCAAGCTATCGCCACACGCAAGTTATGAGTATGCCGGATTCGACGATTAATGCCAAATGCGCCATCGCCGGCGGCGGCCCGGCTGGGATGATGCTCGGCTTCTTGTTGGCGCGCGCCGGGGTCGAAGTCATCGTGCTGGAAAAGCACGCCGATTTTTTTCGCGATTTTCGCGGCGACACCGTGCACCCTTCGACGCTTGAGCTGATGTATGAGCTCGGCCTGCTCGATGAATTCCTCAAGCTGCCGCACCAGAAGATTGAGCGACTCACCGCGCAGATCGGCGCCGACCTGGTCCCCATGGCCGATTTCACCCATTTGCCGACGCACTGCAAATTCGTCGCTTTGATGCCGCAGTGGGATTTTCTCGATTTTCTGGCCGATCGCGGTAAGCGCTACCGGACTTTCGGCTTGCGCATGCAAGCGGAAGCGACCGAACTGATCGAGGAAGGTAGCCGCGTCGTGGGACTGCGTGCGAAAACGCCCGACGGTATGCTCGCGATCCGCGCCGATCTCGTCGTCGGCGCCGATGGCCGGCATTCGACGGTGCGCGAAAAAGCGGGCCTCATCAGCGACGATTACGGCGCGCCGATGGATGTGCTGTGGTTTCGCATCATGCGCAAACCGAGCGACGATGCCGATACATTCGGCCACGTCGAAGCCGGAAAAATGCTGGTAATGCTCGACCGTGGCGATTATTGGCAGTGCGCTTACGTCATTCCCAAAGGCGGTATCGAAACGGTCAAAGCGAGAGGCCTCGACGCCTTCCGCAACGCCGTCGTCGGGATGTCGCCGTTCCTCGCGGATCGCATCGGCGAATTGAAAAGCTGGGACGACGTAAAGCTCCTGACCGTCACCGTGGATCGCTTACGGCAGTGGTCCCGGCCGGGCCTCATCTGTATCGGCGACGCCGCGCACGCGATGTCGCCGATCGGCGGTGTCGGCATTAATGTCGCCGTGCAGGACGCCGTCGCCGCCGCCAACAGGCTTGCCGCGCCGCTCAAAACGGGCACGGTGACGGACGGCGATCTTCAGGCGATTCAAGATCGGCGCACCCTGCCGGTTCGCTTCACGCAGTGGCTTCAACGCACCGCCCAGAACCAGGTTGTCAGCCGCGTGTTGAAGAGCGAGCGGCGGCCGAGGCCGCCGCTCGTATTCAAGCTGTTCGGGATTTTCCCGGTCCTGCAGCGTGTTCCGGCGCGACTGCTCGGTATCGGCATCCGGCCCGAACACGTGCATACACCCGACGCAGCCGGCACATAATCGCAGCATCACCCGCGCCGCCGCAATTCGGCGTCCGTGCGCGCGAGGATTTCGACGAGGCCCGCTTCGGCCTCGGCGTCGCCTTCAAGCCGCTTGCCGACGGCTTCGCGCAGATGATCGAGCGCGGCTTCGACCAATGGCGGCAGCGTGCGGCGCTCCTCGCGCTCGCTGCGCGAAGCGCGACGCCAGCGGTTGATGCGTTCGCCGAGCGCGGTCAACCGGTCAAGCACGACATTGGCGAGATCGCGGTTGGCGTCGAGATAGGCGCGGCCTTCGTCGGTGATGGTGTAAAGCTTTTTGCTGCCTTCGGCCGCCGCGGTAACGTAGCCGGCCTCTTCCAGATAGGTCAGCGTCGGATAAACGATGCCCGGGCTCGGCGAGTACCAGTCGGCGGTTTTCTCTTCGACGAGCTTGATGATTTCATAGCCGTGCCGTGGCGCTTCGGCAATGAGCGCAAGCGCGACCAACCGCAGGTCGCCCTGCGCCAGCATGCGTCCGGCGCGCATATCGTCCGGGTTCATGTCGCCACGTCCGCCGCCGCCATATCGCCCGCCGAAACCAAAGCCGCCGACGCGGCGACGGTGGTGCCGGCCCGCGGCCCAGCGGCCGCCTTGAGGTTCACAATGTCCATGCATTTCTGAGCTCTCCAAGTTAAAGATATATCTTTAGATAGGTCATTTAGAGCTATAACGCAAGATATATCTTATATCCGCTGAATTCGCTGTGTGGACAAAGACTTGCTGACAAGTCCGCCCCACGCGGGCGGTAGCGAGAACACGGTGGTCGGGACTAGACTGCCCCATGTTCGCGAGCTTCTTCCACGAGCTTAAAGCTGCTGGCGTACCGGTGACGTTGCGCGAATATCTCACGCTGATGGAGGCGATGGAGAAGGACGTCGCCTCTCGCCGCGTCGAGGATTTTTACTATCTGTCGCGCGCGGCGCTGGTGAAGGACGAGCGGAATCTCGACAAGTTCGACCGCGTGTTCGGCCACGTGTTCAAGGGCCTCGATCTGGTCGAAGAGGCGCTAGCCGCCGAGATTCCCGTCGAGTGGCTGAAGAAGCTCACGGAAAAATATCTGACCGACGAGGAGAAAAAGCAGATCGAAGCGCTGGGCGGCCTCGAAAAACTCTTGGCGACGCTGCGCCAGCGGCTCGCCGAGCAGAAAGGCCGGCATCAGGGCGGCAAAAAATGGATCGGCACCGCCGGCACGTCTCCCTTCGGCGCTTACGGCTATAATCCCGCAGGCGTGCGCATCGGCCAGGACACCAACCGCAATTTCAGTGCGGTGAAAGTGTGGGACAAGCGCGAGTTCAAGGATCTCGCAGGCGACGTCGCGCTCGGCACCCGCAATATCAAGATCGCGCTGCGCCGCTTGCGCAAATTCGCGCGCACCGGCGCACCGGACGAACTCGACCTCGACGGCACCATCAAGGGCACCGCGCACAAAGGCTATCTCGACATTTTGATGCGACCGGAGCGGCACAATACCATCAAGGTGTTGCTGTTTCTCGACGTCGGCGGCTCGATGGATTGGCACGTCAAGACGACCGAGGAACTGTTCTCCGCCGCCAAGACCGAGTTCAAGCATCTGGTGCATCTCTACTTCCACAATTGCCTCTACGAGAAACTGTGGAGAGAGAACGCGCGGCGCTGGACCGAGACGACGCCGACCTGGGACGTGCTGCACACTTTTCCGCACGACTATAAGGTGATCTTCGTCGGCGACGCCTCGATGTCGCCTTACGAGATCATGGCGCCGGGCGGCTCGGTCGAGCACTTCAACGAAGAGGCCGGCCGCATCTGGATGGAGCGCGTCGCCGCAACCTATCCGTCCTGCGTCTGGCTCAATCCGGTGCCCGAGCGCGAGTGGGACACCACCGCCTCGATCCGGCTCATGCGCCAGCTTCTCGGCGGGCGGATGTATCCGCTGACCATCGAGGGGCTGGATGCGGCGATGCGGGAGCTGGGGAGGTAAAGGCTGACGAATCGGCGCGTCCATTATTCATAGCCGCTTGTTTAGAAATCCGGCGGTCCTGCCACAGGCTGTGAATCCGGCGGCTGTGCATCGACGCAACGCGGCGCGGCGTTCCCCACAATGTGATCGGCGAGCGAAATTGCGCGCATCCCCGCTAAATGCGAAGTATTTTTTATTAATATCAATGCCTTGTAGCGGGGAGGCCATAGGAGGGTAGTTCGCCGGCTCGTCATATCGTGGGGAACGCCGCGCCGCGTTGCGTCGGCAGGCCGCGAATGACGTGTGCTCGGAAGACGACTTGACAGCTACTGCCAAGGAACTAAATAAGAACGTAAATTTGGTGTATACCAAGCGTTTGGTTTCAAAAGAGACTTTTCGATATCAACACCTGTCATGATTATTTCTCCTCTTTTATGAGGAAAGAAAGGCAGTAAAATATGAATAAGTCAGATATTGACTCAACTGACCGTCTCCTAAAGGTAATCATAGCGCTGCTACTGCGCCGTGAGGAGAAGAATGTGCCTACTCTTAGGCAGCAGGTGGGAATCCTTGATGACTTGGACATTCGACCGGCCGAAATTGCAGAGATCATTGGCAGATCCGGGAACTATGTAAATAAGGAGCTCGCGGGCCTTCGAAAGACGAAGACACAGAGAGGGTGAGGGCAATGCCACAAGAAAAGGAATCGATAGATCATCTGTTGCGGGAGCTTTTAAACACGATTCGTGACTCTCAAATCATTCAGCTTGCACTTGCGGGTGTCTCCCAGCACGACATTAGGGAAGTTGTCGGTGTGGACATGCATCGCGTGAGTCGCATTGCTCGAAGATTGAAGATCAGAAGGGACGCGTCATGAAAGAGGGAAATCAAAATCTTCTTGCGGTAAAGCTTGATACCCTCATCGGCCTTTCACGCAACATGCTTGCGCTTGAGCTGTGGCGAAGCGGGGCTTCGAAAGAACAGATCGGGAAGCGTCTACACGTGGCGAAATCGACAGTGGTGGAAATGCTTCAAGGGGTGAGCAAGGAAAGGGGAAACCATGAGTGAGGACATTTCCCGCGAAATCTCAAAAAAGCTAAATGTCTTGATCTCGCTTACTCTTCGAAGTTTGACAGATGATCGCGAGTTCGCCGCTAAAATCAAGAAACGACGTGGTGTAGGGGATCAAGCCAGGTATTTGGCTGATATGGGAGTCGAGACGACAGACATTGCGCAGATACTCGGTGCCCCATTGGCAAGCGTGCGCACTCTGTTGACGCCCAGCAAGAGGAAGTGACATGGCTGCCCGGAGACTCGACCCAAAATTGATGGGAAAAATTGCCAAGAAGCTTGGCAAATCGAAGCTTGCCGATGTGAACGTGCTAGTAAGCAAAAGGGCAGCTAAACTAGGTGTTTCGTCCGAAGCGGCGCTTATCATTCTCGCGCGTGAAAATGGTATTGGTGCGTCCGCATTCCAACGAAAGCTTGATGTTGGCAAGCAGGCCGAGGTTCGAGGAGCGTTGCCCGCAATTTTTGCAAATAACGGCCAGCCATTTCCACGAACGAGGGATTCTGTGAGCAGGGGGAGAAGGAAGGTTTCGACCCCCAGTCCTCGAAGGAATCTAAAAGCCGCAATTGAGTATCTGATTCAAGACGAGGGACTTTTGAACAGATGCGGCGATATTTTGATGGCAAGAGATCATTTCGATAGGCCTGTAAATCAAGCAACGCTCGTGTTGGAAGACAGGATAAGAAAGAAGGCTGACTTCGATAAAAAGCTTGTCGGAGAAAACTTGGTCAATGCCGCATTTAAGGAAAATTTAGCGGACACCGTGTTGCGTGTTGCGAGTGCTGATGCAGAAGATCAAAGAGGTTACCTTCAGATCATGCGTGGCATCGTGCCGGCATTCCGCAATAAAACGCATCATCATGTTGTAAAGAATTTTTCAAGGGAAGATGCGATAAGAGTCTGCGGCTTCATTGATGTGCTGCTGCGCGTTGTCGACGCTTCCACCAAGATAAAGTGAAAGCTGATCGGACTTAATGTCACATTACATTGCTCTCATACACAAGGATGTCGACTGTTGCTTCGGCGTGTCGTTCCCTGATGTGCCCGATGTATTCGCATCGGGAGACACAATCGACGAAGCTATTGCTGAGGCAGCCAAGGTCCTGGAATTCGCCGCGCAGGACTGGTCAAGCCTGAGCGGCGACAAAATTCCCGCGCCGCGAACCATCGACGAGCTGCGCGGCGACCCCGATTTCTGGGAGCGGGCGACCGATGCCGTGGTCGCCGCCGTGCCTTTCCGTGTAAACGTCGAAGCCGCGGCTTGAGGCCATCGATCTCAGCCGCGCTGCCCGCGCACTTCGCGGGGCTACCATCGGCGGAGGAGATAACGATGCCGACCGAACCGTCCAATTCCAACCAAGCTGAGCCTACCGCGCCCAGCGCCGTCATCGTCCGCGAAACGCGCCGCGGCTTGTTTCAGCAGGAGATCGTCTCCGGCCGGCATCATCTCATCGCCGACGAGCCGGTGAACGTCGGTGGGCTCGACAGTGGACCCGGGCCCTACGAGCTCCTGCTCGCCGCGCTCGGCGCCTGCACCGCGATGACGCTGCGGCTTTATGCCGACCGCAAGAAACTCCCGTTGGTGCGAACGCAGGTCCGGCTGCGGCACAGCCGGATTTACGCCAAGGATTGCGTCGAATGCGAAACGAAGGAAGCCATGATCGACCGCATCGAGCGCGTCATTATCCTCGAGGGCGATCTCGATGCCGAGCAGCGCGCGCGGCTCTTGGAAATCGCCGACAGGTGCCCGGTGCATCGCACGTTGCAATCGGAAATCGATATCCGTACCACCGAGGCGACGAATTAATCAGCGCGCGCTCGCAGGAACGCGCTCCCTCACCGCGGCAATCACCTCCGGGATCGCCGCGTCGTTGCCCGGCGCCATGATATGGACGCCGGCGACGCCGGGAATGGTCGAAAGCTCCTCGATCAATTCGACGCAGATGCGCACGCCCTCGCGCGCGGGGTCGCTGGCTTTCTCCAGCCGCGCGATGAAGGCGTCGGGAATGATGGTGCCGTAGAGGTGGCTCTTCATCCAGGCCGCGGACTTCGCCGAGCGCAGCGGATTGACGCCGATGAGAATGGCAAGTTCCTTGGTGATGCCGGCGGCTTCGAGCGCGCCGATATAGCGCCGCACGATCGCGGCATCCATGCAGAACTGGGTCTGCGCAAATTGCGCGCCGGATTTGACCTTGCCGAGGAGCGCGTTCGGCTGCCAGCCGGCCGGCGGATCGATCGGCATATCGGCGGCGCCGATGAAGAATTCGGCCTTGCCGCCAACCTTGCGGCCGGTCGGCAACACGCCTTCGTCGCGCAGCCGGCGCGCGGTCTCGATCAAGGTCTTTGAATCGATATCGAAGACCGGCTTGGTGTCGGGCTGATCGCCGGCTTTCGGATCGTCGCCGGTGAGGAGGAGCAGGTTGCGGATGCCGAGCGCGGCGGCGCCCATCATCTCGCTCTGCAGCGCGATACGGTTTTTGTCGCGGCAGGTGATTTGCAGGATCGGCTCGATGCCGGCGCCGATCAGCAGGCTCGATGCCGCAAGCGCGCTCATATGCGCGCGGGCCCCGGCGCCATCGGTGACATTGACCGCGTCGGCCACGCCCTTCAACCCCGCCGCCCTTTGCAACAGCTCGGCCGCATCGCACGACACCGGCGGGGCCAGTTCCGCGGTCATGACGAATCGGCGGTGTGGCCCGTCTTTGCGCAGGCGCTCTTGCAACATGTGGGAGAGGGGGGTGCTGTGCTCGTTCATCGCCGCAACAGCGCATATATGTTTTACCGCATTACATCAATTCCGCCTTTAACTGCCCACTTTTCTGGACAGGCACGCGGCGTGTGGCTACAGAGTTGCCCACCATGAGCGGCGTCAACGACATCAGGTCGGCCTTCCTCGGCTACTTTGCGCGCGAAGGGCACGAGGTCGTGCCGTCGTCGCCGCTCGTGCCGCGCAACGACCCGACGCTGATGTTCACCAATGCCGGCATGGTGCAGTTCAAGAACGTCTTCACCGGCCTGGAAAAGCGTCCCTATTCGCGCGCGGTGACGGCGCAGAAATGCGTGCGCGCCGGCGGCAAGCACAACGATCTCGACAATGTCGGCTATACCGCGCGCCACCACACTTTCTTCGAAATGCTCGGCAACTTCTCGTTCGGCGATTACTTCAAGGAACGCGCGATCGAGCTGGCCTGGAATCTGGTGACGAAAGAGTACGGCGTGTCCGCGGATAAGTTGCTGGCGACCGTCTATATCGACGACGACGAGGCGTTCAAGCTCTGGAAAAAAATCACTGGCCTGCACGACAAGAAAATTCTCCGCATCGCCGGCAGCGATAATTTCTGGGCGATGGGCGACACCGGGCCATGCGGTCCGTGCTCGGAGATTTTCTACGATCACGGCGAGCATATTTGGGGTGGCCCGCCGGGCAGCGCGGAGGCCGAAGGCGACCGCTTTGTCGAAATCTGGAACCTCGTCTTCATGCAATACGACCAGCTTGCCGACGGCAGGCGTCTCGACCTGCCGCGGCCGTCGATCGATACCGGTCTGGGTCTTGAGCGCATGGCCGCCGTGCTGCAGGGCACGCACGACAACTACAAGATCGACCTGTTTGGCGCGCTGATCGAAGCCGTCGCCGATCTCACCGGCGTCGATCCCGACGGCGAGCGCAAGGCTTCGCATCGCGTCATCGCCGATCATCTGCGCGCCAGCGCGTTTCTGATCGCCGACGGCGTGTTGCCGTCGAACGAGGGGCGCGGCTACGTGCTTCGCCGCATCATGCGCCGCGGCATGCGCCACGCCGAACTCCTTGGCGCCAAGGAGCCGCTGATGTGGCGGCTGGTGCCGGTGCTCATCCGCGAGATGGGCCAGGCCTACCCGGAATTGCATCGCGCCGATGCGCTGGTCACAGAAACGCTCGAGCTCGAAGAGACTCGTTTCCGCACGACGCTTGATCGCGGTTTGGCGATCCTCGACGAGGCGAGCAAGACGCTCAAGAGCGGCGACATGTTCGACGGCGTAACGGCCTTCACGCTTTACGACACTTACGGCTTTCCACTGGATTTGACGCAGGATGCGCTGCGACCGCGCGGCATCGGCGTCGACATTGCGGCGTTCACCGATGCCATGGAGGAACAACGCAAGAAAGCGCGCGCGTCGTGGGCCGGTTCGGGCGAAGCCGCGGACGAAGCGGTGTGGTTTACGCTTCGCGAAAAGCTCGGGGCCACCGAATTCCTCGGCTACGAGACCGAAAGCGCGGCGGGCGTCGTGGCGGCGCTGGTGCGCGACGGCAAGGAAATTGGTGCGCTGAAAACGGGCGAGAGCGGCATCGTCGTGCTCAACCAGACGCCGTTCTACGGCGAATCCGGCGGGCAGGTCGGCGATGCTGGCGTCATGACCGGAGAGGGCGCGCGATTCCGCGTCACCGATACGCAGAAATATGCCGGCGATCTGTTCGCGCATGTCGGCACGGTCGAAGAGGGCACTCTGAAAGCGGGCGCCGCGCTCACGCTTGAAGTCGAGCACGACCGGCGTGGCGCGATTCGAAGAAATCATTCCGCGACGCATCTTTTGCATGAAGCGTTGCGGCACGTGCTCGGCGATCATGTGGCGCAGAAGGGCTCGCTGGTGGCGCCCGACCGGCTACGCTTCGACTTTTCGCATCCAAAGCCGATGACCGGCGACGAGATCGAGCGCGTCGAAGACATCGCCAACGATATGGTGCTGCAGAACTCGCCGGTGACGACGCGGGTGATGGCGCTCGATGACGCGCGAGGTTCCGGCGCGCGGGCCTTGTTCGGCGAAAAATACGGCGACGAAGTGCGTGTCGTCGCCATGGGGGATACGAACGGCGAAGGCGGCGGCAACACCCTGGGCTGGTCGGTCGAACTGTGCGGCGGCACCCATGTCAAGCACACCGGCGATATCGGCATTATCTCGGTGGTGGGAGACTCCGGCGTTGCTTCCGGCGTGCGCCGCATCGAGGCGCTGACGGGCAAGGCCGCTCGCGCCAGCGCGAATAATTTTGCGCGCCTTGCCAAAGCCGCGGCGTCCGAATTGCGCGCACCGATCGAGGACGTGCCGAACCGTATCGCGGCGCTGCTCGATGAGCGCAAACGCCTCGAACGCGAACTCTCCGACGCCAAGAAGAAGCTGGCGATGGGCGGCGGCGGCAAGAGCGACGGCGCCGATGGCATTCGGACGGTCGGCAATGTGAAACTGATGGCACGCGCGGTGAAAGGCATCGACCTGAAAGATTTACGCAGCCTCGCCGACGAGGGTAAGAAGAACGTCGGCTCCGGCATCGTCGCCATCGTCGGCGTCACCGGCGATGGCAAGGCCGGCATCGTGGTCGGCGTCACCGACGATCTCGTGGCACGCTTCAATGCCGTCGATCTTGTGCGCAAGGGCGCCGAGGTGCTTGGCGGCAAGGGCGGCGGCGGCCGGCCGGATCTGGCGCAGGCCGGCGGTCCCGACGGCGCAAAGGCGGACGCAGCCCTCGCCGCGATCGAGGCCGCGCTCGGCGGCTGAATGCGTCCAGGCTCGCTGCGGCCGCGCCGGTCTCACAGCTCGACCAGCATGCCGTCTTCGGCGGTCTCGAACGCGAGCTCGGCGCGGTGCGCCAGCATGTCGTTGCTCATGTGGGTCAGAATGAGGCGCTTTGGCCGAATCTGTCCGAGATGCCGTTCGAGTAGATTGAGCGCCATATGGCCGGTGACCGCTTTATCCCGCATATAGGCTTCGCAAATGAACAGGTCGGCGTCGCGGCCGATGTCGATCAGAGAATCCGTCCACTGCGTGTCGCCGGAAAAAGCGATGATCTTGCCTTCGGCTTCGAAGCGGAAACCGAGGCAAGGACCGGCGCGATCGTCATGCACGACATGATAGGCCGTGACTTGCAGATGGCCGACCGGGCTGCGCCGGCCGATTTCCAATTCCTGCAGCGTCACCGGAAACGACCATTCCATGGTCTTCGACCCGGGAAATGCGACATCCATGATCTCGCCATAGCGCGATTTGAGGCTGGGAGGTCCGGCAACGGTGAGTCGGTGCTTGCGTTTGAGCACATAGTTCGAATCCAGGATGAAAAACGGCAGTCCGCCAATGTGATCGGCGTGAAAGTGCGAGATGAAGATGGTGTTGACGTCGTTTGGATTGATCGCAAGCTTGTTCATGGCGACAAGCGAGGTCGCGCCGCAATCGATCAATGCGTTGACCTCGTTGCCGACGAGATGAAAGCAGGTATTGGATCGTCCGCCGGAACCGAAGGCATCGCCGCAGCCGACGAATTGCAGGTGCATGGAACTTTCCTATGACGTTGGTGCTGGGTGGCGACACCTTTGTGGGCCTTCGGCGCGAACGGATCGCGCGTCAGTATCGCCTCAGGGCGCAGGACAGTCCGTGATCTTCATCACAATGGCTCGGCGGCCCTTTTGATTGCGATTACAAGGCTAAGCCTCTGCTTTATCGGTGATTTTGACTTTAGCCCAGATCATTTTAAAGTTCCGCAGCAGAGTTCTGCTATAGTCGCGGCGGCGGGGAGGCGGCAGTATAGTGCTGGCGTTGCGCCTTGATCGCAACACAAACCGGCGCATTGTTCCGCTCCGGCTAGTCTTAGGGGACCGCGGGGGTGCAGCTTCGAACCAATTGTTGCGGTGTGCTGGCGGCGCTGGCGACAGCGCTTGCGCTCTCCGGCTGCGCCGATGTCGATTGGAGCAGTCCCCAAGCTTGGTTCGCCAGACCGCTCGACGTGAGCGGACGTAAGGGCGGCTACACTTTTTCGGAATTGCAGGAATCGAAACAGCGGCAGCGTCCGATCACTGCGAACGATCTCGTCAACAGCAACGGGGCCTGTCCGCCGCCGGCGATTGCGCCAGCCCCGGCCCCGGCGCCGGGCAGCCAAGTCACGGCGACTGCAGCGCCCGCTGCCGACGCCGCCGCGTTGCTCGGCGGTGGCGTTGCGCTCGGCATGAGCGAATGTGACGTCGTGTTCCGCGCCGGCGCGCCGAGCTCGGTCCAGATCGGCCGGCTGCCGAACGGTGATCGCAGCGCGGTATTGACGTTCGACACCGGTCCGCGCGCCGGCATCTATCGTTTCGAGAGCGGCGCGCTCAGGGAAATGGATAGCCCGCCGATGGCGCCAGCTCCGCCGCCGACTGCAAAGAAGCGGTCGGCCAAATCGGTCAAAGCGTCCAAAGCGTTCAAGTCGAGCAAGGTACGGAAAAAAAACGACTCCTAGCCGCCGCCGGCTGCGTGAAGCAATCGGTCCGCGGCGAAGAGATGCTGTTGCGCATGCCTTGCGTCGGTTTGCCGGTCGATTAGTTACGGCCCCGGTCCTTGCGGCCGGGGCTTTGGTTTTTAGCGAACGCTATCTGCCTGCGATCAATAGCAGCGATTGACCCAGCGCAGCACCGGTCCGTACGGCGTGTAGATCCAGCGCCGAACCATGCAGCCGCCGTAGACCGGGCCGGCGTAAACGCGAACGAACGGGCGATAGCCCCAGCCACCGTGCCATCCACCGCGCCAGCCGGGGTGTCCCCACCAGGCGGACGCGGAAGTTGGTGCGAGCGCGGCAGCGCCGAGCGTGACGCACGTGGCGAGAGCGAGTATGGCCTTGCGCAGCATTTGGGATCTCCTTGGTATGCCGTTTTGCAACGTCAATAACTGTTGGTGAGGCCAAGCGGCCTCACGGTTCATGCCCTCGATAGTAGAGATCGCGGCTGAACAAGCGCTGAGAGCGGAATTCATTGCGGATTTATCGAGCTGAACGCGGGATCGATGCTTCGTTCACCGCATATTCATGCGGAACGCGCCCGCGCTTGCCGCAGTCAGGCGTGAAGGTTATAAGCCCGGCGCGGTTTCACGCCGCATGCACAATTCCCTAAAGGACGATCTGATGGCGATCGAGCGTACGTTTTCGATCATCAAGCCGGATGCGACTGCCCGCAATGTCACGGGCGCCATCAACGCGTTGATCGAAAAAGCGGGTCTGCGCATCGTGGCGCAGAAGCGAATCAAGATGTCCCGCGAACAGGCCGAGACATTTTACGCCGTCCATCGCGAGCGGCCGTTTTTCGGCGAACTCGTCGACTTCATGACCTCGGGCCCGGTCGTGGTGCAGGTGCTCGAAGGCGACAACGCGGTCGCGGCCTATCGCGATCTGATGGGCGCAACCGATCCCGCCAAGGCGGCGCCAGGCACGATCCGCAAGGTGCACGCGCTATCGATCGGCGAAAACTCCGTGCACGGCTCCGATGCCGCCGATACTGCGCAGAAGGAAATCGCCCAGTTCTTCGCCGGCAATGAAATTGCCGGCTGAGCCCGGCCGCGGTGAACGCCATCGTTGAACATCTAAATCCCGCGTTGTGGCGCGATTGGCTTCATGGCAGCGTCCAGCAACTGGACTACACCGCGTTCTGGCTGGCGGTACTGCAAATCAGTTTCGTCGATCTATTGCTCTCGGGCGACAATGCGGTGGTCATCGCCCTGGCGTGCCGCGGGTTGCCGCCGCATCAACGGCGTTGGGGCATCGTCATCGGCGCCGGACTAGCGGTGGTTCTGCGCATCGTCCTCGTCGGCGTGCTGGCATGGCTGCTGCGTCTACCTTACCTCAAGCTCGTCGGCGGCGTTGCGCTGGTTTTCATCGCGGCCAAGCTGATCGTACCCGAGGACCCGGATAAAGACGAAATCCAAGCGGCTGCGCATTTATGGCGTGCAGTCGCGATCATCGCCATCGCCGATATCGTCATGAGCATCGACAACATGGTTGCCATTGCGGCGATCGCGCGGGGCAATCTTTTGTTGCTTGCAATCGGTCTTGCCCTCTCCATTCCGCTGATCATGGTCGGGGCGGCTTTGATCATTGCGCTCGTTAATCGCCTGCCGATCCTGATCTGGGCCGGCGCCGCGCTCCTTGGCTGGATTGCCGGCGAGATCATCGTGGCTGATCCGGCGTTGTCGGGACATTTGGCGACGAGTTTCGGCGCGCTGCTCGCACAGCAAATCAAGTTTGCCGCGCCGGGCGCCGGTGCGGCGCTGGCGATTGCCGCGGGTGGGCTGTGGCGGTGCTGGCACGAAAGCACAGCGACCGCGGCCGGCCGGCAAATCGGCGGCGGCTAGACAGCAGCGGAGAAATCCCGAGCGCCGCGCTGAAGTCGGCACGATGAGCGGCGCATCTTCGCCGCTCGTTTCGATATCTTCGTGACGACATTCGCAGGCTCTGCGTCGATACGCTGCAGACTGGATTCACGATTCATGCAGCCATGGTTGCGCCGCATTTTTGCGGCTTGCTGATCGCGCAATCGGGTTTTGGTCATCCGGCTGGTGCCGTCTTGCCGACAAGAATTTTTCGGACTTTCCCCCAGAATCCGGTTTGTGGCGCTCGTCGCAGGATTTCGCACGCCAAATCTCACGCCGACTCTTCTGGCTTAAGTCTTTTGGCTGACGTGCAAGAGCTGCACCGGCGTCTTCGCTGGCATCTGGAATGATTCAGGAGACAGGCGATGCAGAAGGGCAGCGTCAAGTGGTTTAATCCGACCAAGGGCTACGGGTTTATCAAGCCGTCGAGCGGCGACAAGGATGTGTTCGTCCACATTTCCGCTGTCGAACGCGCCGGCTTGCGTTCGCTCAATGACGGCCAAGAGGTCGAGTTCGAACTGGTCACCAACCGCGGCCGGACCTCGGCGGAAAATCTGAAGGTTACGTGAGCCGTGACCGGGGATAGCCGGTTGTCGCAGCCCCCGGTTTCGTACCGGGGGTTTTTTGCTGGGTGCGCGAGGTTACGGCGACTGCGTGCTCTTCTTGTCGCCGGCTGGATCAAAAGTTGCCCGGCCCTCGGCGACCAGGCGTAGCGCCTGCGGATAGATGCGGTGCTCGACGTCAAGCACGCGCGCGGCGAGCGATGCTTCGGTGTCGCCTTCGATCACCGGGACCCAGTCCTGGACGATGACCGGCCCCGAATCGGTCTCCGGAACGACGAAATGCACGGTCGCGCCGTGGCGGTTCACGCCGGCTTGCAGCGCGCGGCGATGGGTGTGCAGTCCCTTGAATTGCGGCAGCAGCGCCGGATGAATATTCAGCAGACGTCCGCTCCAGCGCGTGACCAGCCATGGCGTGAAGAGCCGCATGAAGCCGGCGAGGCAGACCAGATCGACGCGGTGCGCGTTAAGTTCGGCATCGAGCGCGCGTTCGAAGGCTTCGCGGTCGTCGCCGAACGGCCGGTGATCGACCAGCGAAGTTGCAATTCCAGCCTCGCGCGCGCGGGCTAGCCCCGAAGCGTCGGGCCGGTTCGACACCACAAGCGCAATTTCCGCCGGATAGTCCTTTGCCTTGGCCGCATCGATCAGCGCCGTCATATTCGAGCCACGGCCGGAGATGAGCACGGCGACGCGCTTTTTGACCATCCGGCTCACCGGGACAGATCGAGGTGTCCGCGAAATTCGATGGCGCCCCCGGCGGCGGCAACGATTTCGCCGAGCCGAACCACCGTCTCGCCGTGCGTGGCGAGGCACGCGCTCGCGGCGTCGGCGCCATCGCGATCCAGTACGGCGATCATGCCTATGCCGCAGTTGAAGGTGCGCAGCATTTCGCTCTCGCCGACGCTCCCGGCCTTTGCCAGCCATTTGAAGACCGGCAACACCGGTACGCGCGCCAGTTCCAGCGACACGCCAAGGCCCGGCGGCAGCACGCGCGGAATGTTTTCGGTAAAGCCGCCGCCGGTGATATGGGCGAGCGCCTTGACCGCTTTTGTCGCACGCATGGCGGCGAGACAGGATCGCACATAAAGCCGGGTCGGCGTCAGCAGCGCTTCGCCCAGGCTGCGGGCCGGATCGAACGGCGCCGGACTGTCCCAGGTCAGCCCCGCATCGGCGGCTACACGGCGCACCAGCGAGAAGCCGTTGGCGTGCACGCCGCTGGCGGCAAGACCGACGACCACGTCGCCGGGCAACAGGTCATTTCGCGGCAGCACGTCGTTGCGGCCGACTGCGCCTACGGCGAAGCCGGCAAGGTCGTAATCGCCGCCCGCATAGACGCCGGGCATTTCCGCCGTCTCGCCGCCGATAAGCGCGCAGCCGGCCTCGCGGCACGCCGCCGCGATGCCCTTCACCACCGCACTGCCAACCGCCGGATCGAGCTTGCCGCAGGCAAAATAATCAAGGAAAAACAACGGTTCGGCGCCTTGCACCACCAGGTCATTGACCGACATGGCGACGAGATCGATGCCGATCGTGCCGTGGCGCGAGGTTTCGACCGCGATTTTGACCTTGGTGCCGACGCCGTCGGTTGCGGCGACCAGGATCGGGTCGGAAAAACCGGCGGCTTTGAGATCGAACAGCCCGCCGAAGCCGCCGATTTCGGCGCCAGCCCCAGCGCGCGCCGTTGCGCGCACCAATGGCTTGATCATTTCCACCATGCGGTTGCCGGCATCGATATCGACACCGGCGGCCGCGTAGCGTGCCTCATCCACGAATGCCACCAATTCGGACAGACGAGCCTCCCCGGCGAGGGAAGGCACAGACCGCGCCTCCTACGTCGGAATCGCCGGGTGCGCAAGCGCGCTTGCGCCGCTATATTGCGGCGTTCGATTATGGTGTGCCGGGGCGCGACTTGAGTATCCCAAATCTTATCACGTTAGGGCGGATCCTGTTGGTGCCGGTCGTGGTCTGGGCGATCACGTCGGGGGAAATGCGCATTGCTTTTCTCTTGTTCCTGACCGCCGGGATCAGCGATGCCGTCGACGGCTTTCTTGCCAAGAACTTCCACATGGCGAGCGAGCTTGGCGCCTATCTCGATCCGCTTGCCGACAAGGCCCTGATCGTGTCGATCTATGTCGCACTCGGCATCGCCGGCGCTTTGCCGATCTTCCTCGTCATCCTTGTCGTCTCGCGCGATATTATGATTATCAGCGCCTTCCTGCTGGCTTGGCTGCTCGGCCGGCCGATGCCGGTCCGGCCGCTCTTGGTGTCAAAAGCCAACACGGTGGCGCAAATCCTTCTCGCCACCCTGATCTTGGCCGAACAGGCTTTCAGTTTCGACGCCCGGGGGGCAACCGAGCTCACCATGGCGCTGGTCGCCGTCTTGACCTTGGTTTCGATCGCCTTCTATCTCGCGGAGTGGGTGCGTCATATGAACTCGTTCGGCGCCGGCCACTGAATGCTTCGCGCATGATCCCGAAAAGAGGATAGCGGGCGAAGGAAGGTCGGATAAGATCATGCTCAATTGAATACTCCGCGGTAAGGAAGCGCAATGCAGATCGAGCGCAACATCTTGTTCTGGATCGCCGCGCTCGCCGTTGTCGTCGGCCTGCTGTGGCTGTTGAGTCCCATCCTGCTGCCCTTCGTTCTCGGCATGGCGATCGCCTACCTGCTCGATCCTCTCAACAGAAGGCTGACCAAGCGCGGCATGAGCCGCCTCTTCGCGTCGAGCATCATCCTTGCCGGCTTCGCGTTCGCCTTCGCGCTGTTGCTTCTTCTGATCACGCCGCCGCTGGTCAGGCAATTCTCCTCCTTCATCGACAATTCCCCAGCCTACGCGCAACGCTTGCAAGCCCTGGTCAGCGATCCCAACCACCCGTGGCTCAAGCGCGTCGTCGGCGACAATCTCGCCGGGGAGTCCGCTGCCGATCTCACCAATCAGGCGATGGGGTATCTGACAGGCGTTCTTGCGTCGCTGTGGTCGAAAGGTCAGGCGCTGATCTCAATCTTTTCGCTCTTGATCATCACGCCCGTCGTCGCATTTTACCTGGGCTGCGATTGGGACCGCATCCTGCATAGTGTCGACCAACTGATACCGCTGAAACAACGCGAAACGGTGCGCAGCCTCGCTCGCGAGATCGATGCGTCCATATCGGCGTACGTACACGGCCAGTCCGGTGTATGCCTGATCTTGGGCTCCTATTATGCCGTCGGCTTGACGCTGGCGGGATTGAACTTCGGCTTTCTCATCGGCGTGGTGTGCGGACTCTTCAGCTTCATCCCCTACGTGGGCTCGCTGACCGCGCTCGTCGTCTCGCTCTGTGTCGCGGTCGCGCAATTCTTCCCGGAATGGGGACGGATCGCGATGGTTGCCGGCATCGTGCTGGTTGGCCAGTTCCTCGAAGGTAATGTGCTGTCGCCGAAACTCGTCGGGCACAGTGTCGGCCTGCATCCGGTGTGGCTGATGTTCGCGCTGTTCGCTTTCGGCTATCTGTTCGGATTCGTCGGACTGCTGCTGGCTGTGCCGCTTGCAGCGGCCGCCGGCGTGCTGATCCGATTTGCGCTGCGGCGCTACCTCGCGAGTCCGCTCTATACCGGAACACGGCCATCGTAAGCCTCATGCCACTTCCCCCGCGCCAGCTGGCGCTCGCGCTCGATCACGCCGAAAGCTTTGCGCGCGAGGATTTCCTTTCGGGGCAATGCAATGAAGCGGCGCTGGCGCTGATCGATGCTTGGCCGGACTGGCCGGCGCGCACTGTCGCGCTTGTTGGTCCGGAAGGATCGGGCAAAACGCATTTGGCATCCATCTGGGCGACGGTGGCAGGCGCGCGGGTCGTTTCCGGTCGTGCGCTCGGCGAAGTCGACGTTCCGGCAGCGCTCGCCACCGGGGCGCTGGTCATCGAGGATGCCGCCGCGATCGCCGACGAACGGGCGCTATTTCACCTGATCAACCTCGCCCGCGAGGAAGGCGCGTTTCTCTTATTCACGGCGCGGACCGCGCCGTCGCTCTGGGCGGCTGTCATCCCGGACGTCGTATCGCGGCTGCGCGCGCTGCCGGTGGTGGTGCTGCAAGCGCCGGACGATGCGATGCTGCGCGGCGTTATCGTCAAACTTGCCGTCGACCGTCAATTGCAGCTCGACGACAGCGTCGTCGGCTATATTTCGACGCATATCGAGCGTTCGTTCGCCGCGGCCCGTGCCGCGATCAACGCGTTGGATAAAGAGGCTTTGCGTCAAGGCCGGCCGCCAAGCCGGGCGCTGGCCGCCGAAATGTTTCGCGGCGCGGTCTAGCGATTGCGCTTGCGGCACGGCCGGGCGTCTCAGATTCGTTCACTTTCATCGTCACTATGATGGCCAAGAGCGCGGTAACGGGCTTGACGGGGCGCCGCGGCGCGCCGTTATCTCGATCGTTGCATTCATCGGATTGTTACCAAAAGTGGCCAACATAGCCTTCGAGGAGCACGGTTCTGCCATGGCCGATCGCGGCCAAGCTACTGCTGTTGCACGAGAATCCGGAACCGTGCGGCGGCTGGAAGAGCCGTTGCAGCCGCCGGAGCCGGTGGCGCGGCATCCGCCATCGGATCTGGCCTCGAGCCCCGATCGGTTCATTAACCGCGAACTGTCGTGGCTGAATTTCAATCGGCGTGTCCTCGAGGAATCGGCCAATCCGAAGAATCCGCTGCTCGAACGCCTGAAGTTCCTCTCGATCTCGGCCAACAATCTCGACGAATTCTTCATGGTGCGCGTGGCCGGCCTCGGTGCGCAGCTGCGCGAAGGCATCAGCACCAGGAGCCCGGAAGGATTGACGCCGGCGGAGCAGCTTGTGCGCATCGCGCAGGCCGTCTCCGTCCTGGTCGAAGATCAGCAGGCGCAGTGGCGCGAGCTGCGGACACTGCTCGGCGACGCCGGCATCGTTCTGGTCGACGTCCAGGACGTCACCCGGCCGGAGAAGGCTTGGCTCGAAGACTACTTTCTGGCCCACGTTTTCCCGTTGCTGACGCCGCTTGCCATCGATCCGGCGCATCCATTCCCGTTCATTCCAAATCTCGGCTTCACGATCGCCTTGCAGCTGGCGCGCGCCAAGGACGGCAAGGCGATGAACGCGCTGATCCGCATGCCCAACCGCCTCGAACGGTTTGTGCGTCTGCCGCAAACCGGCGATGGCGGCGAAGTACGCTTGATCACGATCGAAGGCGTGACCAGCTTGTTCATCGGCAAGCTTTTCCCCGGCTATGCGTTAAAGGGCGTGGGGGCATTCCGTGTCATCCGCGATTCCGAAGTCGAAATCCTGGAGGAAGCGGAAGACCTGATGCGGCTGTTCGAGACTGCGCTCAAGCGGCGCCGGCGCGGCATCGTCATCCGGCTCGACATCGAAGCGACGATGCCGGTGGAGTTGCGGCGTTTCGTGCAACGCGCGCTCGGCGCCTCCGACAACAGTGTGTTCAGCGTCGACGGCGTGTTGGCGCTCAACGAAATGGGGCAGGTCGCCAATCTCAACCGGCCAGACCTTGAATTCGTGCCGTATGCGCCGCGCTATCCCGAACGCGTGCGCGATCATGGCGGCGACTGTTTCGCCGCAATCCGGCAGAAGGATTTTGTCATTCACCATCCGTTCGAATCTTTCGACGTGGTGGTGAATTTCCTGCAGCAGGCGGCGCGCGATCCGGACGTCGTCGCGATCAAGCAGACGCTCTACCGCACCTCGGCCGATTCTCCGATCATCAAGGCGCTGGCCGAAGCCGCCGAAGCCGGCAAATCCGTCACCGCGCTGGTCGAGCTGAAGGCGCGCTTCGACGAAGAGGCCAATATCCGCTGGGCGCGCGACCTCGAACGCGCCGGCGTGCAGGTGGTGTTCGGCTTCATCGAGCTCAAGACCCACGCCAAGCTGTCGCTGGTGGTGCGCCGCGAGGGCACAGAGCTTGCCTCCTACGTCCATGTCGGAACCGGCAATTACCACCCCATGACCGCGCGCATCTATACCGACCTGTCGTTCTTCACCTGCGACCCCATTATCGCGCGCGACGTCACCCGGATATTCAACTTCGTCACCGGCTATGCCGAGCCGGCCGAGCTTGAGCGCATGGCGGTTTCGCCGCTGTCGCTGCGCAAACGCATTCACGACCATATCGAGGAGGAGATCGCGCACGCGCAGGCCGGCCGGCCGGCGGCGATCTGGATGAAGATGAATGCCCTGGTCGATCCCGACATCATCGATGCGCTTTATCGCGCGTCGAGCGCCGGCGTGTCGATCGACCTCGTGGTGCGCGGCATTTGCTGCTTGCGGCCGGGCGTTCCCGGCCTGTCCGACAATATACGGGTCAAATCCATCGTCGGCCGCTTCCTCGAACATGGCCGCATTTATTGTTTCGGCGCCGGACACGGCCTGCCGCATCCAAAGGCCGCGGTCTACATCTCATCCGCCGACATAATGCCGCGCAATCTCGACCGCCGGGTCGAGGCGCTTTGCCCGATCCTCAATCCGACCGTGCATGAGCAGGTGCTCGATCAAATCATGGTGGCCAATTTCAAGGACAACGAGCAGAGCTGGCAGCTCCTCGCCGACGGCGCGTCGTCGCGCATCGAGCCGGCGCCGGGCGAGGAAGTGTTCAATTCCACGACCTATTTCATGACCAATCCCAGCCTGTCCGGCCGGGGCAAATCGCCCAAGGATTCGATTCCGCGCCTGCGCCATCGCCCGGAACGCATGTGATTCGCCGCCGAATCGCGTAGGCTGCGCCGTGCTGCAAAGCCGGGCCCAACGCAGCGCAAGCTGTGGCGGACGTCGCAGCGACCACTCACATGGTGGATGCTCCGCGGCCAGAGGGCGGAACACGCGTGAACAGTCATTGCGCTGAACCGATCGATGAGCCGCGCCATTTCCGACGCTCAAGGCCGTCTCGACCACGGGCCGCCGATTGCAGTCGTCGACATCGGCTCGAATTCCGTGCGCCTTGTCGTCTATGAAGGGCTGACCCGCAGTCCGACCGAGATTTTCAACGAGAAGGCGCTGTGCGGGCTCGGCCGCGAAGTGCAATCGACGGGGTTATTGGCCGCAGATGCCGTTCAGCACGCGCTGTCGACGCTCAAGCGCTTCCGGGCGCTGTGCCAGACCATGGGCGTGAACAAGACGCTCGCCATCGCCACCGCGGCCTGTCGCGACGCCAAAAACGGTCCGGCTTTCATAAAACTCGCCGAACGCACTATCGGCGCCGATATCGACGTGCTGTCGGGCGGGCGCGAGGCCGAGCTCACCGCGCTCGGCGTCATTTCCGGCGTGCATCGGGCGGACGGCGTCGTCGGCGACCTCGGCGGCGGTTCGCTCGAACTCGTCGACGTGCGCGGCACCCGCGCGCGGCGCGGCGTAACCCGCCCGCTCGGCGGGCTTGCGCTGGCGGACATTTCCGCCAAGTCGGTCAAGAAGGCGGAAAAATTCGTCAAGAAGACGCTGAACGGCCTGCCGATGCTGAAGGCTTGCGACGATCGCAGCTTCTATGCCGTCGGCGGCACCTGGCGGTCGCTGGCGCGGCTGCACATGTGGCAGACCGGCTATCCGCTGCATGTGATGCACGGCTACGCCATCGCGGCCGACGAGGCGCTCGAATTCGCCAAGCTGGTGCACCGCGTCGACGTCGATACGCTGTCGCATATCGAAGTGGTGAACAATGCCCGGCGGCCGCTATTGCCCTACGCGGCGCTCGTCCTCGAACATATCCTGCGCATCGGCAAGCCGCGGCAGGTGGTGTTCTCGGCGCTCGGCGTCCGCGAAGGACTGCTCTATTCGCTGCTCAAGAACAAGGACAAGGACAAGGACGCGCTGATCGAGGCGGCGCGCCACCTCAACCAGCTGCGCTCGCGCTCGCCGCGCCATGGCGAGGAGCTGATCGGCTGGACCGACCGCCTCATCGCCACCTCCGGCCTCGACGAAACCGCCGAGGAGCGCAGGCTGCGCCACGCCGCGTGCCTGCTTGCCGACATCGGCTGGCGCGCGCATCCCGATTACCGCGGCGAGCAATCGCTCAACATCATCGCCCATGGCGGCTTTTCCGGCATCGACCACCAAGGCCGCGCCTATCTGGCGCTGGCGGTGTTCTTCCGCCATGTCGGGCTCGTCATGGATGACGAATTATCGCCGCGGCTGCGCGAACTGGTCTCGACCCGGCTGCTCGACCGCGCCCGCGTGCTCGGCGCGGCGCTCCGCCTCGCTTATGTCGTTTCGGCGGCGATGCCCGGAGTTCTGCCGCAGACGCCGCTCGCCATCGAGCGGCACCGTTTGGCGCTGCGGCTGCCGGGCGACTTCGCCGCGCTCGCCGGCGAGCGCGTCATGAACCGCCTGCGTTCGCTGGCGCGGCTGATCGGCCGCGAGCCGGTGCTGCTGCTGGGGTAGGGGCCGGGCCCCAAGGTCTTATCCGGGCTCCGCCCGGCGACGATCGCTTTCACGCCCGCTTCGAGCGATCCGGCCGCGCTCGCGCCGGGCAAGCGCGGCCTGAAACCGAAGCGGTGGAATGGATAATTAAGTGCACTGTCACCGTAATCGTGTCACCGTAATCCCGAACATAAAATAGGATTTAATTTAAAATCGCCGCCTGACCTCAACATCTCGCCGAACTCTCCGAACTTCGTTATCTATACGCTTTACTTCACGGGTGAGTTCGTCGATTGCCTGAATGAGGTTTTGAATGATGTCGTGCTGCGAAAGTTGCTGCTTCGCCTTGCGAAGAAAAGTTTCTGCCTTTGATGAAGATTGCCACATGGGAGCCAATGTGACGAGCATAGGCGGCATAAGTAAAACTTCCTCAAATACATGTTGTAAAATTGTCGGAGCCGCAAAGGGATCAAAACCGGCCACTGTCAGAACTAAACCAGCCACTTATGACCGACGCTGAGGGTGATACGAGGTAAATCGCGAAGCCCATCAACGGACATTGCGCGCGGGCATCGTCGAGCGTGCGTCTGTGATCAGTCATGACCGGATTCAAGGCGACCCGTTTGCGGCGGGCTAAGACTTACGGCGTCGCTGGGGTTGCGATCTGGAGGTGTGCCAGACATTTATCGGTCTTGTGTAAGGCCAGCAAATTCATTCCGACTTCGAACACCGAATAATCGCGACTTTCGAACCATGCGCGCAACTTATTCTTGTCGGTCTTGGCCATTTCGACCAGCAGAATCGGATGGTGGTTGTCGACGCATTTGGCGCCCCCCGCCAACGCATCGAGTTCCATCCCCTCAACGTCCATTTTTATCAGATCGAGACGGGGGAAATTGAACGAATCAAGACTGGTCGTCTGCACGTCGACCATCTTGCTCTCGGAATAGTCGATCGCCTGGCCGATGAACTCCGTATTCTCTCGTTTCCTGAGTTCGAGGCTGCCAAAACTTGCGGGAGCAAGATAATTTGGCTTCGGCATTTTCATCGTGCCCGGCTGGCTCGTCACCGCGGCGTGGATGGCACGGGCATTGAAGCAATTGTTGATCGCGATGTTGCCGGCGAGTGCGTAGTAGATGCGTTCCTGGGCTTCGAACGCCAGTACCACGCCCCAGCCGGTCATGTGTTTGGCCCACTCGATGGTGTGGACCCCGACATTGGCGCCGCAGTCAACCGCGACAGCGCCGTCGCCATGATGCTGGCGGCGCAGATCGAGCAGCTTGAGTAATAAATCGACCTCGCTCGGGTCGTAGGAAGCTGTGTCCAGGAGTTGAAAGCCGACTCCGTATCCCCTGGTTTGTTCGACGACGTGCTGGTCGAACCGGTTCACGATCAGGGTACCGTGGTCGGTCGCGGCCATGATGAATGCGATTTTGCGAGGCGGGTTTGGCATGGTTGGTGTTTTACCCCTGACGCCGTACCGAACTTGTGGTCGCCACTGTTGTTATCAACACCATAGCAGATAGGCGCCGGGCACGCACTGGCCGGCCCGGCGCGGTGACGTAAGAGGTTCTGTGTCAGAGGCAGGAAAGGGGGACTCCAACTGTGGCTGTGCAAAGCCCACGAGAAGGAGCCCCCCAAGTCACAACGAGCTGCGACGATTGAGAGTTTACCGATGGTCTATGCTGGACAGAGCCCACACCACTTTGGATTAACGGGAAAGCTGCGCTATCGATGCTTGGTGACGTTCGATGTCAAAATGGATTTTGCGGCGGCTTCGTCACTCACGGAACCCCTAGGAATTTGTAATGCGAGAGGATGGCAAGTGCGCTAATGTCTGATCGGGCTGCGGGGCTTCCGACAAGGGAGTTCCAGAAATGTGTGACTACAGCCTTCAAAACGTCAGGTCGCGGCCTGCGAAGGTTGGCGACAAGCTGACAACGAACGACTTCGGTACGGGCACGCGAGGCTTTGCTGCGCAGGAAGATCGCAAAATGGCGGTTTGCGTCCTGCCAGGAACCGAACTGGCCTTTGCCGACGAGGTAGCGTGCCTGCCAGCTGGCTTATTCCGCTGGAATGCAAAAACCGTCAACCACAGGACGGCCATCTTTCGACAAATCAACCAAGACAAAATGATGGCACACCACGATGCGCTCGAATTTCCGGACGGGCAGATCGTGAATCTGACCCACTTGTGCGAGGGTCAGCAGGCAACGGTGCTTCAGCTGCCTGCGCAGCCGACAACGACCGCCGAGGCAGAAGCGCAGAAGCGCGTCGCCCACGTAGGCTGACAGTTCGCGGCAGACCTGTTTAGGCCGCGTTCCGAAGCGGCCTACTTTTTTATCATGGCCCGCCGGTTCGGTGGCCGCCTGCAACGACTACGACGCGGTCAGGCGTGGCGGTGAGCGATGGAACATCCACAGCTCGATCGCCGCGATCACCGCAACGATCAACCCGACAATCACGTCGGTGCGCATCGCGTTGGTGCTGGCTGAGAATTTGAGCGCCCAGGGCGAGACCACGATCCACAGGCCAACGATGAGATTGAGCCACTCCTCCCATTCCGCGAATGCTAATAGGGCGGCAATTGATAGAACGGCGATTACGCCACCGCCGGCCCAAGCATTCCAACTTTCGGTTCCGGGAGCAAAATGGAGAAGCCAAGGGCTGAGGAACAGGAACACGCCGAGGATCAGGTTGGCAACATCACAAGCTGCTGCGTTTTTCCACTTATCCATAGCGACCTCCATCGCACACATGCCGATACCCGGTCGCCCAGCGGAGACCACCGGCTGTGCTTTGTGATTAAACGATTTTTGCCGCCTTCGGTTTCCCGGTCGCCGTTACTGCCCCGGCTGTTGCCGGTAGTGACAATTGCGCTCAGCCCAGAGATTCCTGCTCATCCCGGAAGGCGGCGCTGGCACGTCCAGTCGCCGGGCGCGATGCCAGATCCGCTTTCGCTTCGAGGCTCGCGGCAAGTATAATGGCGGTAAGTATAATTACGTTCACTGGCACCGTAATTTGTGCACTGTCACCGTAATTCCGTAATTCGAGCCGGTGCTGCTGCTGGGGTAGGGGCCGGGCCCCAAGGTCTTATCCGGGCTCCGCCCGGCGACGATCGCTTTCACGGCCGCATCGAGCGATCCGGCCGTGCTCGCGCCGGGCAAGCGCGGCCTGAAACCGAAGCGGTGGATTGGATAATTAAGTGCACTGTCACCGTAATCGCCTGTCACCGTAATCGCCGGCAGAGGCGACGCCGCAGGCGCGCGAAGAGGTGGTCGGGCTTGCGGGAGAACGTCAAACCGAGCCCTGACCGATCTACATCGTCGTGATCGTCACCTTGGCAAAGGTACCCCCGGTGTCGATGTCATTGACATTAATCGTGAGTCCGCTGCCGGGATCCGTATATTGCCCACTCTTTGTAAGCGCACCCACCGGTGCGTAGGTCGCGTCCATGCCATGCAATGGGAGGAGATACTCGTCAGTGCCGAACACGTGCTGCGACCCCGGAGGCGGCGCCGGACACGGACCCGGCGTGGCGGCATTGCCGTAGATCAAGCCTTGGCATTGGCTGCACATTCGCCATCCGTTCTGACCGTTCGTCGAGGACGCGTATTCGAGCAAATAAGGACCGCTTTGCGAGTAGTCGTGCGTTCCGCCTGCAGGGCATACGCCGTTTGAACCCTTGCCGGCGTACCCGAGTCCCTGGCATTTTCGGCACCAGCGCCATCCCTTTTGCCCGACGACATCGAACATGACGTTTTCAGACACCAGGCTGTAATCGTCGCTTTGCTCAATATCGTGGAAGCCGCCCCCCGGGCATGGCGACGCTCCAAGGTAGAAGAGGGATTGGCACTTGCTGCACGACCGCCACCCCGGTTGGGACCCTGCCGGGGGGTTCGTCGTCTCCTCAATCGAGTAATATTCGGTGTGGGAAAAGTCGTGCCAGCCGCCGCCGGGGCAGGAGCCGGGAACAGCGCCGCCGCCGTAGCACAGCGCTTGGCAGGTGCCGCATGAGCGCCAGTCGTATCCGAAAGTCGGCGTGGCGACGTACGGGAGCTGGTAGTTGGCGCTTGCACTGGTGTCGTGCTGCCCTGCTGCCGTGCATGTGCCGCCGCCGATCACAAGGCTTTGGCATTTCTTGCACCACTTCCATCCGGCTTGCCCGGTCGTTGTGGCACCTGCAAATGGTACGACATAGGTTTCACCGGGCGTCGCGTCATGTACGCCGCCATAGGGGCAGGGCGCGGCACCCTTGTAGTGGAGGCCATTGCACTTTGCGCAATAGCGCCAGCCGTTTTGCCCCGCGGTGAACAGCGTCTGCATGTCGTGCACAAATACGGATGAAGTCTTGAGTCCCTGATCCCAACCGGTGCCGTTGCGAAACTCCACAGTGAAGATGCGATTGCTGAGGACGACCCGCCCGAGCAGGTAGCCGGGAAGCTCCGGATGATTCACCGGCGCGAGATTGAGTGGGAAAGAGTTCTTGGCGCCGATTGGGGCTGTCCATACGCGGGCGCTTGGAAGCCAGCCCTCGCGGAATAAACTGGCCCCGCTCATGCCTGGCCCCGCAGGGCTCCATCGCATCGGTTGGAACTGAGGCCCTCCACCCATCATGTCGAGCGAGTCGCCGTAGGGCTGCGAATTATCTGTCCCGTGGGAGTGCATGAAGCCGAAGCAATGGCCCACCTCATGGCAGGTAAAGCTCAAATTGTAGTGCGTCGCTTCAGCCACGAGCATGTAGTTTTTGCTCATCGAGAAGTCGTGCGCCTTGCCGTCCTTTGCGCACACGCTGGCGAGATGAATGTACGCCAGCGCACCGCACTTCTGGCACTGCTTCCAATCGGTTTGCCAAGGCACCCAGCCGGACGCCGGTGAGGTCGCGAGCGCATAGTGATCGGTCGAGGACACGACGTGTTTGGCGCCAGGCGATGCCGGGCAGGGACTCTGTTGGCCAGCCCCATCAACCACCAGTTCCATGCAATTCAGGCAGCGGCGCCAATTATCCGTGCCGCGCCCGGGAAAGTTAGCCATGTTGAGGGCGAGTTGATAGACGTAGCTGCCGGTATCGACGTGCGGGCCACCGGAAGCGGCAGCGCAGCGACCCATCGTGGGCAATTACGGTGACAGTGCACTTAATTGATCGTGCCGGCTCGGGCAATTACGGTGACAGTGCACTTAATTGATCGTGCCGGCTCGGGCAATTACGGTGACAGTGCACTTAATTGATCGTGCCGGCTCGGCGACCATCGCTCTGTGGCTCGCATCCGATAGTCGACGACGTGATCGTGCGCACGATTGCTGTCCTGCCGGATGCCGCGGTACGGCAACAGTGGAAATAACGGACCGCTGATCATCGCACTCGCCGCGTTGCAGCGTTTAGGGCTGTGATATGCTCCGGCGATAGTTTCGTCAGCCGCCATCGGGAGCTCATATGGAAACGCCAGGAAAAGCGCCATCAAAAACCCCAGGCCTGATCGTCGCGCCGCTCACGCCGTTCGCGGCCGACCTGACGGTCGACGAGCCGGCGCTCAAGCGTCAGATCGATTACATCGTCGACGATTGCCGCGCCACGATGGTGGTCGCGGCCGGGGTGGAAACCCAGGAATACACCTATCTCGGCTTCGAACAGCGCAAGGCGCTGGTCCGCGGCACCATCGCATGCGTCGCCGGCCGCGTGCCGGTCATGGTCGGCATCTCGCATCCGTCGTTCAAGACCGCGGTCGAGCTTGCGCACGAGGCCGAACGGCTCGGCGCCGCGGCAGTGCAGCTCCTGGCGCCGTTGCGGCCGTTTGCCGGGCCGCCGACGCAGGCCGATCTGATCGCCTATTTCGAGGCCATCGGCCGCGAGTGCAGGCTGCCGATCGCGCTCTATCTCAATCCCGGACCGGGCGCCGACGTATCCATCCCCGACACCATCGCGCTGGCGAAATTGCCCAATGTGCAACTGATCAAGGAATCCTCGCGCGATCTCGCCCGCGTGTCGCGGCTGATCGTCGAGATCGATCGTGCCGGGCATGCGCGCTACTTCACGACCATGCAAATGCTGCTGGCGACGCTGCAACTCGGCGGCTCGGGCGCGACGATGCCGCCGCCGGGCTGCGAAATCGCCCGCCACGTCGTCGATGCGTTTGCTGCCAGGGACTACGAGCGCGCCGCGGACATTCAGCTTCAGTTCGCGCTGTTCCCGTCGAAATGGATGCACCGCGGGCTGGCGCCGGCCATGAAGGCGGCGATGAATCTGATCGGCATTCCGGCCGGCGAGCCCTATCCGCCTTACGCGCCGCTGTCGCGCGATGAAATGGCCGCGCTGGCAGCGACGCTGCGTGGAACCGTGCTGGCGCCGCGGTTCAAGGTGACCGCGGCGGCCTGATTGCGGGCGCTCGATGGACCCGGCGACTCGTCAAGCGCGCTCCGCGCCGATCACGGCGAAATCGCCGCCTGCGGATCGATCAGCGGGGTGATGCGCCGGATCGCCACGCGCCGGTTGGCGCGCTCGGCGGCGTCGGTCTGGATCAAGAGTCCCTCTTTGCCGTAGCCTTGCGTCACCAGATTCTCGGCGGGAACCTGGAATTGCTCGGTGAGCGCCACGGCCACGGCCTCGGCGCGCCGGTCGGACAGCGAGAGATTGTCGACATCGGAGCCCACCGCGTCGGTGTGCCCCTCGATCAAAAATACCTCCCGCGGGTTGCGCGAGATCGCACGATTGAGTGCGTCGGCGATGGCCGACAGCCGGTCGACCTGATCGGGGGTCAGCTGCCACGAGCCGGTATCGAACTCGATGTCGACGTCGACGCGCGGCATGAAGTCCCGCAATGACTCGCTGTAGCGCACGTCGTCCAAGGTATAGCGCCGATCGATGCGCTCGACCGGCGGCGCGATAAAGACGCCGTAGATGCCGGCTTCGTCCGCATGATCGGCGTCGACGATATAGCGATCGCGCGGAATTCCGATCACCGGCGGGGCAACGTCAACGAACGTGTCGGTTTGCGGGCCGGCGAAGACGTTGTCGATGATCACGATCTCGCGGCCATCCCGATCCCGCCGCACGCGCCGCAGCAGATGGCCGTCGTCGTCGTCGGTGTCGATGATTTGCACGCCGTCGGGACGCATGACGATAGTGACGGTCTGATTGCCGCGTCGATCGACATGCACGTCGCGCGCACCGACGGCGAAACGGTCGACCTCGTTGTGGCGAATGATCATCCGGTTGTTTTCCTCGACGATCGTGCGGTCGGGCTCGCGAATGAACACGCGGTTGCCTTCGCGCACTTCGTGGCGCTCCTGGCGCAGCGCGTTGATGTTGGCGGTCGGCGCCTGGCCTTGCGGCGCGAGGAACTGCCGCTTGCTGAGCGTCTGGATCGGCGGCGGCACCGCGGCCGGATTGGCGCTCGGCGCTGCGCGTTTGATGGCCAAGCTCGGCTGCTGTGCGCCGACCGCCGGACCGGGGTGTGCGTTCAGCACTGCCGGAGGCACGGCGCCGCCCGGGCCCGGCGGTTGGATTGGGTGAGGGGGCGGCACTTGCGGCTGCACCAACGGGTGGCGCTCGATACCTTGCGGCGGCGGCGGAGCCGGATGCAGAACGGGCGGCGGCGGCGGAGCCGGATGCAGAACGGGCGGCGGCGGTGGAGCCGGATGCAGAACGGGCGGTGGCGGCGGAGCCGGATGGAAAGCGGGCGGCGGCGGCGGAGCCGGATGCAGAACGGGCGGCGGCGGCGGAGCCGGATGGAAAGCGGGCGGTGGCGGCGGAGCCGGATGCGGAGCGGGCGGCGGTGGCGGAGCCGGATGCGGAGCGGGCGGCGGTGGCGG